>Ga0310822_100103_pt1 | contig 129740 bp, 127 predicted proteins | sample P4_ome_2_FD_201313 | JGI IMG/M metagenome (GOLD analysis project Ga0310822, IMG submission 201313) | Sorghum-adapted microbial communities from Joint BioEnergy Institute, Emeryville, California, United States - P4_Day56_Rep2 | ecosystem: Engineered > Bioreactor > SSF (Solid state fermentation)...
TACGCCCTGGTCGCCGACCTCTTCCAGGCCGTCCCCGAGCTCGCCCGAGAGCTCGACAAGGCGTAGCCCCCGGCCGGCCCTCGCACAAGGAACCCTCCCCATGGTCCACAAAATCGGGGTCATCGGCATCGTCGGCGGAGGCGGCTGGATGGGCCGCGCAATCGGCCGATCCATGCTTTCGGCAGGTTTCGTGGAGGAACATTCGCTGATTCTGTCGAGCAGATCGGGTCAGGTCCAGGGCTTCGCCGAATGGCCGGCCCTCAGATGCACCGCCGACAATCGCGAGCTAGCCGAACTTGCGGACGTCGTGGTGCTGTCGGTCCGTCCCGAGCAGTTCAGCGCGGTGGAAATCGATGCGCGCGACAAGCTCGTCATCTCGGTTATGGCGGGCGTCTCCGCCGCCACGATCGGGGCGCGAACCGGCGCGGATCGCATCGTCCGGGCGATGCCCAATGCGGCGGCGGAGATCGGCCGATCTTATACGCCGTGGTTCGCGACTGGCGGCGTGGCGCCCGCCGAAAAGGCTTTCGTTCAGGCGATGTTCGAGACATGCGGCGAGGCGAACCAGGTCTTCCGTGAGTCGGACATCGACCTGCTGACGGCACTGACCGGCGCCGGACCGGCTTGGCCCGCCTTGCTTGCCCAGGCCATGCTGACCTATGCGGAGGCGAAAGGCTTGCCTTCCGGAATCGCCGAAAGGGCCGCCAAAGCGATTGTCGCCGGCGCGGGTCAATTGGTCGCCACGGGCGAAGATTCTCCCCGGGACATTGTCCAAACGTTCTTGGACTATAGGGGCACCACGGCCGCGGGGTTGCAAGCGATGATCGGCAATGGTTTCATCGAGGCCGTCCATGCCGGCCTCGACGCGGCCGCCGTGACCGCGGCAAGGATGTCGGCCGAGATGGGGACCGTTAACAGGGATCATTAACGAGGGTGGCGACTGGTGCGGAGCCTTCAATCGCCCTTAACAGTCGAATGCCACCAAAATCGAACCAAAGGGGAAGCAAAATGAGGAGACTGCTCGCATCAACCATAATCGCTACCGCCTTCGCAGGCCTCGCCAGTGTGGCGTCGGCGCAGGAATGCGGCCGCGTGACGATCGTGAACATGAACTGGCAGTCGGCTGAGGTCCTTGCGAATGTCGACAAGATCATCCTCAGCGAAGGCTACGGATGCGATGCGGAGCTGGTCATCGGCGATACCGTCCCGACCCTCACCTCGATGACGGAGAAGGGCGAGCCCGATATCGCGCCAGAGGGTTGGATAGACCTCCTGCCCGAGGTCGTCACCAGAGGCATCAAGGAGGGCAAGCTCGTTTCGACCATTGCCGCCCTCTCGGACGGCGCCGTGCAGGGCTGGTGGATCCCGAAGTACATTGCCGAGGCCCATCCGGACATCAAGACGATCGACGATGCGCTCAAGCATCCCGAACTGTTCCCCGCGCCCGAGGACCCCTCCAAGGGGGCAGTGTTCAACGGACCGCAGGGATGGGGCGGGACCGTCGTGACCGCTCAGCTCTTCAAAGCCTACGAAGCCGAGAAGGCCGGCTTCGTCCTCGTCGACACCGGCTCCGCCGCGGGTCTGGACGGGTCCCTGGCCAAGGCTTATGAGCGCGGGGAAGGCTGGATGGGCTATTACTGGGCACCGACGGCCCTGCTCGGCAAATACGAGATGGTCAAGCTCGATCACGGCGTTCCCTTCGACGAGGCTGAATGGAAACGCTGCAACACCGTTGCCGACTGCCCCGATCCGAAGCGCAACCATTGGCCGGCCGACAGCGTGCAGACCCTGGTGACGACCCGGTTCGCCGAGCGGGCGGGGCCCGCCGTGATGGACTATCTGAAGACCCGGTCCTGGTCCAACGAGACGGTCAACAAGCTGCTCTCCTGGATGACCGACAATCAGGCCACCGGCGAGGAAGGCGCGGAATATTTCCTGCGGAACAACGAGGATATCTGGACCAAGTGGGTTTCGCCGGAGGCCGCCGAAAAGATCAAGAAAGCGGTAATGTAACGGGAAAACCCGCAAATCCGCGGGAAGGGGCGGCGGCCACACCGCCGCTCCTTCCCGTTGGCGCGACGTCTCGTCTCATCGACGTCCCGCGAACACGTGGCGGAACCCGCCACTGCGCCGGCCTCCCGTTGCCGGCGTTCCGCCTTCGCGCTCCAAGGCGGCAACCCGGATCAAGGCCTGATGGTCGACCAGAGAGGTTCTAAAGGATGGACTGGTTCTACACCTTCCCTCACTTGAACAACGACTTGTTGCGGGCCCTCAAGAAGAGCATAGACGAAGGCTTTCGCTCCTTCACCCGGACCTATGGCGATTCGATCGAATCCTTCTTCGATCCTCTGCAGTATTTTCTCGTTCAGTCCGAGCAGTTCATGACGAAGACGCCATGGCCGATCATCATGCTGCTGATCGCCGTCATCGCGTGGTTCGCCAGCCGCAACTGGAGGATCGTGGCAAGCACGATCGCCACATTGGTTCTCATCGGCCTCTTCGACATGTGGGAGGACACGATGAAGACCATTTCGATGATCTTCGTGTGTACCGTGCTGTCGATCATTCTCGGCATTCCGATCGGCATCGCCATGTCGCGGTCGGACCGCCTGCAGAACATGATCAATCCGGTTCTGGATGTCATGCAGACGATGCCGAGCTTTGTCTACCTGATCCCGGTCGTCATGCTGCTTGGCATCGGCAAGGTGCCCGGCCTGATCGCGGTCGTCGTTTACGCAATCCCGCCGATAATCCGACTCACCAATCTTGGCATCCGGCTCGTCGACAAGGACGTGCTGGAAGCCGCCGACGCGTTCGGCTCGTCGGGGTGGCAGCGCCTGAAGAACGTCCAGATGCCGCTTGCCCTGCCCACCATCATGGCGGGCATCAACCAGACCATCATGATGGCGCTCGCCATGGTCGTCATCGCATCGATGATCGGCGTCCAGGGGCTTGGACAGCCGGTGCTGAAGGCGATCGCCAACCAGTATTTCACCCTCGGCGTGTTCAACGGCCTGGCGATCGTGGGCATCGCGATCATCTTCGACCGGGTCAGCCAAGCCTACGGCAAGCGGTTGCAGAAGCACCTGGAGATCGTGCATGGCTGATTCCGGGACCAGCGATTACAGCATCGAGATCCGAGGTCTCTACAAGATCTTCGGTCACCAGCCCTCGGCCTATATCGATCTCGTCAAGAAGGGTATGACGAAGGCCGAGCTGAACGAGCGCTACGGGCAAGTGCTGGGCCTGAAGGATATCAATATCCAAATGCCGGCGGGCAGCATCCAGGTCATCATGGGGCTCTCCGGGTCAGGCAAGTCCACTCTCATCCGCCACATAAACCGGCTGATCGACCCCACGATCGGTGAGGTGCTCGTGGGCGGCGTTGACGTCGTCAAGATGAGCGAAAGGGAGTTGCGCGACTTTCGCCGCCACAAGACGGCGATGGTGTTCCAGAAGTTTGCCTTGCTGCCGCACCGAAACGTTCTCGAGAACACGGTTTACGGTCTCGAGGTCCGGGGGGTGCCCCGTGCCCAGCAGGTCGAGGCCGCCATGCGCTGGATCGAGAGAGTTGGCCTGAAAGGCTTCGAGGATCGCTATCCCAACCAGCTCTCGGGCGGCATGCAGCAGCGCGTCGGTTTGGCCCGCGCGCTGACCAACGACGCGCCGATTCTGCTGATGGACGAGGCCTTCTCCGCGCTCGATCCGCTAATCCGCATGGATATGCAGACCGTTCTTCTCGATCTCCAGAAGGAGATCAAGAAGACCATCGTGTTCATCACCCACGATCTCGACGAAGCGCTACGGCTCGGTGATCGCATCGCCATCTTGAGGGACGGCGAGGTGATCCAACAAGGCACCGGCCAGGAAATCGTGCTGCGACCGGCAGATGACTACATCGCCAGGTTCGTCAAGGAGGTGAACCGTGGCCGGGTGATCAAGGTGGATGCTGTAATGTCGCCCATTGAGCCCAACGCCGTTCCGTCAACGCTCACTATCCCCGCGGGAACCGTGCTCGAAGATGCTGCAAGGTCGATGACCGAAGCGCAGGTGGAAGAGGCCGACATCGTGGATGGCTCGGGAGAACGTATCGGCCGTCTCGACATGCGGCGGACCATCTCGGCCATGGTCGCGCCGAGCCCCCATCGGGCCGAGGCCGAGCCGGATCACCGGTCGGCAGTCGCTTCCACGAACTTGTTCCGGTAGCCGCAAATTCGCGGCTCGGGAATCACTGCTCTCTTTGGCAGCTGCGTCATATCGGGATTCAACTCTCCGGCCGGACAAGCATCGGCAGCCGCAGCAGCCTGAGCGGTGCTTCACGCGCGCGTGAGCTTGAGCTCCGCCCGGTTTCCCGTGACAACGCCCCTAAAAGGGCATCCGCATCTGAATAATCGCGGTCCCGAGGATCTGCTGCACCGGCCCAGCCGGTTCCGGTTGCGGTACCCACTCGGCTTCTGCGGCGTCTCCGATCGCTCGACCTTCCGGTGGTTCACCCGGCGCCGGCCTGACCCGGACCCGTTCGCCGCGGCTCTGGCCATCGCCCTCCGGCGCATCTCGCCTCGCGACGCGCATCGGCAAGTCGCGTCGGGCAACACCGGGTTGTGACTCTCGCACACATCGCAGTGCTGCGCGTGGCGCTCGGTGCGCACGGCCTGATCCTGGCTAAGAAGCGCCGCTCGGTGGACGCGGTCTGGACGACACCGCACCGGCAGGAGATGCACTGCCTCCTGAACGAACCGGGAGACGAGCAAGCGCGCCTACCGGCGGCACTGGAAGGTCGAAAAACGTCTGTCCGTGACCGAATGACGCCCGGCCGCGTGCGGCGTTTCCGTCCCCGGACGCTTGTTCCGGAGATGCAATAAAATGAAAATAGGTTGCCATGGATTTCATTAAAATGATATGAGACGGTCACCGGTTCAGAATCCTGCCGGAGGCGCGCTTGCGCACGCGCCGGGTGTCTTCAGTCGGCAATCGATCTGGGAGCTTAACGGTGAAAGCAATGAGATCCAGGAACACGAGACTTTCGGTTTTGTCGGCCTGTGCGATCGGCGTCGCTGCGCTTGCGGGGGGCTTGGGAGGTGTTGCTCCTGCCGCCGCCCAGACGACGCTGACGGTCGTCAGCTATGGCGGCGGGTATCAGGAGGCGCAGGACAAGGCGTTCTTCACGCCATTCGCCGAGGCGAATCCGTCGATCACGATTCGTCAGGACAGCCCCAGCAGCAACGCAAAGCTGAAGGCGATGGTCGAATCCGGCAACGTCACCTGGGACGTCGTCCTCGTCGATGACAGCTTTGGCCTGGATACCGATGCGGCTTGGCTCGAGCCGATCGATTACTCGATCGTCGACAAGAGCAAGTTCATCGAGGGCTACGCCGGGACCTACCGCGTTGGCGCCGACGTGGAGGCCACCGTTATGGCCTACCGGACCGACCATTTCGATGGCAGGGCGCCGGCAAACTTCGCCGACTTCTTCGATACCGAAAAGTTCCCCGGCAAGCGCGCGGTGTGGAAGTTCGCCCCGGGCGGCATCTTCGAGGCGGCGCTCCTCGCGGATGGCGTCGCTCCGGATGATCTCTATCCGATCGACGTCCAGCGCGCCCTGAAGAAGCTCGATACCATCAAGGACGACATCATCTGGTGGGAGACGGGCGCACAGGCCGAGCAGCTCCTGGCGAGCGGCGAGGCAAGCCTCGGTCTGGTATGGGTCAGCCGCGCTCTCAACGCCTCCGAGGACGGCACTGTCGGCATCAGCTGGGGCCAGTGGACGACCCAGAACGGTTTCTGGGTGGTGCCCAAGGGCACGAAGAACAAGGAGCTTGCGATGAAGGCGATCGAGTTCTTCACCTCGGTCCCGCAGCAGGTCGAGTTCACCAAGTACATGCCTTACGGCCCGACCAACAAGCACGCCATCGACAAGGCCGCCGACCGGTACAAGGGCAACTTGCCGACCGATCATCTCGACACCCGGGTTGTCGTCGATTCCGCTTGGTGGAGCGCCAACGTGGCCGACGTCGATCTCGAGTTCCAGGATTGGCTGCTTCAGTAGCACGCGGTTGCCGTAGGAACTCCTGCAGCAGAGTGGCTCGGACCCGCCGGCCTGCGCGCCGGCGGGTCGGGCCTCGGGATTTCGATCGGCTCGGTTAGGAGGGCGTACGGTGTCGGAGGTTGCGGCACATTCCCGTCGTCCGCTGCCTGCTCCGCGGACCGGCGGGTGGTGGAGGCATTTCGGTCGGCGCCGCGGCGCGTATCTCTGGCTGCTTCTGCCGGCGGTCTCCTTTCTCGCCGTCTTCTTCGTCTATCCGCTGGTCGAGATCATCCTGAGGAGCTTTCCCGACTCTTCGCTGTCCTTCTACCAGCGGATCTTCACCTCCACCCTGTACGTCCGGGTCATCGGCGAGACCTTCAAGACCTCGGCTCTCGTCATGGTGATATGCCTGCTGCTTGCCTATCCATACGCCTACGCCATGGCGCATGCGAGCCGCCATGTCCTCGTCGTCCTCGCCATCGCCCTGCTGCTGCCGTTCTGGGTCAGCCTGCTGCTGCGCACCTTCTCGTGGCTGATCCTTCTGCAGAACACCGGCCTCATCAACAAGGCGCTGATGGGTCTCGGTCTGATCGATGCGCCGCTGCCGCTGATCCGCAACCAGACCGGCGTCGTCATCGGCATGGTGCACATCCTTCTTCCCTATGCCGTGCTTCCGCTCTACGCGGTAATGCGCAAGATCGACGGCCGGCTGATGGAGGCCTCGTCGATCTGTGGCGCCGGCTGGGGGCGGAGCTTTGTGCGCGTCTACTTTCCGCTGTCGCTTCCCGGAGTGTACGCCGGTGCGCTCCTGACGTTCACGCTGTCGCTCGGCTTCTACATCACGCCGGCTCTCCTTGGCGGTCCGCGCGACACGATGATCGCCCAGCTCATCGCCATACAGGTCAGCGAACAGCTTAATTTCGGCCAGGCCAGTGCCTTGGCGGTCGTTCTTCTCGTCTTCACGGCCGCGGCCTTCGGCCTGTTCGGTCTCCTTCTGAGCTTCGGCGCCAAGGCGCGGCGCCGCGCGGTGGTCGCATGAGGATGTCTTCGCTCGTCCGCAAAGTCGTGTTTTGGGTGTTCGTCTCAGGGGTGGCGTTCTTTCTCGTCGCGCCGACGCTGATCGCCGTGCCCATCTCGTTCACGACGACGGCGGGCATTCAATTTCCGCCCGAGGGCTTCACGCTGAAGTGGTACGGTGCCGTCTTCGCCAGCCGCGATTGGCGCGAGGCGATGCTGAACAGTCTCATCATCGCGATCGCGACTTCGGCGCTATCCCTCGTTCTCGGAACCGCAGCGGCCCTCGTGCTGTCTCGGGCCAAATTCCGTGGCAAGACAATCCTGCTCGGCCTGCTCCTGAGCCCGCTGGTAACGCCCGTCATCGTGCTGTCGGTCGCCATGTACATGGTGTTCGCCCGCTGGGGATTGTCGGGTTCGTTCGCCGGCCTGATCGCCGCCCACACCGTTCTGGCTCTGCCCTTCGTGATCGTCTCCGTGCTCGCCAGCCTGAAGACGCTCAACGCGAATCTCGAGCTCGCGAGCGCCGGGCTCGGTGCGACGCCATGGTTCACCTTCCGCCGGGTGACCCTGCCGCTGATCCTTCCCGGCGTCGTCTCGGGCGGCATCTTCGCGTTCATCACCTCGTGGGATGAAGTGGTGATCGCGATCTTCCTGGCCGATGTTTCCACCCGTACGGTCCCGGTGATGATCTGGACTCAGCTTCGCGCCATGCTCGATCCGGCGACCGCCGCGGTCGGCGCCATCCTTATCGCCATCTCGGCCGTCGGAATGCTCATCACCTACAAGCTGCGACCGCTCAACTCATGATGATCCACGGATCTGCTGCCGAGAAGCGCGACACCGCCCTGACGCTCTCCGGAGTGTCGAAACTCTATGGCGACGTCGCTGCGATCACAGACGTGTCGTTCGAACTGAAGCGCGGCGAGTTCCTCACCATGCTCGGACCGTCCGGCTCGGGCAAGACGACGACGCTCCGGGTCATTGCGGGGTTCATAACACCGACATCGGGAACCGTGATGATCGACGGTCGCGACGTCGTCAATGTCCCACCGAATGCGCGCAACATCGGCATGGTCTTTCAGGATTACGCGCTGTTTCCGCACATGACGGTCGCCGCCAATGTCGCCTATCCACTCGAGACGCGCCGGGTTGCCAAGGCCGAGCGGATGCGCCGCGTCATGGCGATGTTGGAGGTCGTCGGCCTTGCCCACCTGGCCGATCGCTTTCCGCGCCAGCTTTCGGGCGGCCAGCAGCAGCGCGTGGCGCTCGCCCGTGCCCTCGTCTTCGATCCCGATATCGTGCTTCTCGACGAGCCCATGGCCGCCCTCGACAAGAAGCTGCGGTCGACGATGCAGCTCGAGGTTTTGCGCATCGTGAAGAAGCTCGGGGCGACCGTCATCTCGGTTACTCACGACCAGGAGGAAGCTCTGGTGATGAGCGACCGCATCGGCGTCTTCAATCAAGGTCGGCTCGTTCAGATCGGCACGCCGATGGAGCTCTATGAGGCGCCGCGAACCGAGTTCGTCGCCGATTTCATCGGCGAGGCCAATCTGCTGCGCGGCGATGCCGTGCTCGACGGCGATCGCTGCGTCATCCGCGGCGGCGGCTGGCTCGCCGCGATCCCGGCGAGCGACGCCCGCGCTTCCAAGGTCACGCCCGGGCGGCCGATCAGCGTCGTTCTCCGTCCGGAGGCGATCCGCGTCGAAACGGCCGACACCGGTACCGGGCATGCCAACCGCTGCATCGGGGAGGTCCTGGAGAAGATCTATCTCGGCGTCGAATACCGACTGCTCGTCCGTCTCGAGGGTGGGGATGTCATCCAGGTTCGCGATCGCGACACCCGCCACCTCGCCGGCGTGTCGGCCGGCGATCGCGTAGTGCTGTCGTGGGACGCGGCCGACCTCGTCCTGATCACGTCCTGACCGTCGGGTTCTCGGAGACCAACCGTGCCCCATTACAAGCCCGCTCTCGAACCGTCCTCGCTCTGGGCCGCGACCGCCGAACCCGGCCGGGACTTTCCCGCCCTCGCCGGGGCCGTGCGAACGAAGACCGTCGTCGTCGGCGGCGGCTTCACCGGGCTGTCCACGGCCCTGCATCTCGCGGAGGCAGGCCATGACGTGACCCTTCTGGAAGCGAATACGGTCGGTTGGGGTGCGTCCGGCCGCAACGGTGGGCAGGTCATCGCCGGCCTGAAATACGACCCGGATGAACTCGAGGCCATGTTTGGCCCGGACCTCGGGCCGCGTCTGGTGCGGGCGGTCGGCGGCGCGCCGGACTACCTGTTCCGCCTCGTCGAGCGCGTCGGGATCCCGTGCGACGCCCGCCAGAACGGATGGATCCAGCCCGCCCATTCGGAGGCCGCGCTCGCCATCGTAGAGCGGCGGGCGCGGCAGTGGCAGCGCCGCGGCGTGTCGGTCCGGATCCTCGACAAGAAGGCGGTGGCGAAGCTTCTCGGATCGGATGCCTATTTGGGCGGCTGGCTCGACAGTCGCGGCGGCGGAATCCAGCCGCTTTCCTACGCGCGTGGACTCGCCGCGGCAGCAGCCGACCGCGGCGCCCGGATCTATGTCGGTTCGCCCGCGCGGCGCATCGTGCGCGACGGCAGCGCCTGGCGAATCGAGACGCCGGCCGGCTCGATCGCCGCGGATACGGTCGTCCTCGCCACCAACGCCTATACCGATGACCTGTGGCCCGGGCTGAGGCGGTCGGTCGTGCCCGCGTTCTCGCTGCAGATCGCGACCGATCCCCTGCCGGATGCCATCCGCCGGACCATACTACCGGAAGGTCAGGTCGCCTCCGATACGCTTCGCCTGCTGCGTTACTATCAGATCGACCGCGACGGCCGCTTCGTCCTGGGTGCCCGCGGCCCCTTCCGCGAGGGCGTGACGCTTGCCGATGCCGGTGAGCAGCGGCGCCACGTACGCACTCTCTATCCGCAGCTCAGCGGCGTGCCGTTCCGCTACGTCTGGGCCGGCCAAGTCGCGATCACCGCCGATCACCTGCCGCATCTGCACGTTCTGGCGCCCGGCGTGTTCTCGGCGCTCGGCTTCAACGGTCGCGGCGTGGCGTTGACGACGACCATGGGGCGGTTCCTCGCGGCCCTCGCCTCGGGCACACCGGCCGAGGCAATCGATTTCCCGGTCGTGCCCCTTCGAGCTCTGCCTCTGCACGGCTTCAATCGGCTCGGCGTCCGCATTGTCACCCAGTACTACCGCCTGCGCGACCGTTTCGGATGAACGGCCGACGTCCATCTGCTTGTGAAAGCCTCGAGTGAAGAAGGACGATGCCCGCTGACGAAACAATGCTACCGACCAAGACAAACGTGCTGATTGTCGGCGGCGGCATTCAGGGGCTTTCGTGCGCCTTCAATCTGGCGGAAGCCGGGATCCGGGAGGTCGTCGTGCTCGACGCCGGCTACTGGCAGGGCGGAGCCTCCGGCCGCAACGGCACGCTGATTCGCGCCGGCTTTCTGACTCCGGAGTGGACGCGCCTGTTCCACGCCTCCTACGAGGAATGGCGGGGACTGTCGAAGCGATTGCGCCACAACGTCATGTTCTCGCCCCGCAGCTATACCGTCATCGCTGAGCGCGATGCCACCGCGGCGATGTTTGAGGACGCGCTGCCGGTGCACCGTGAGGTCGGCGTCCGCTCGGCAATCCTCGGCAGGCGAGCCCTAGAGGAGCACCTGCCGGCGATCGCGCATGATCGCGTCAAAGCGGCGCTGCGGCTCTTCGACGGCGGCGTGGCGCCGCATCACGCCGTCATGAAGGGTTATCTCGCCGCCTGCCGCGAGCGCGGCGTTGCCGTTCACTATCGTCGGGCCGTCACGGGATTCGAGAAAACCGGCGGGCGCGTCTCCGCCGCTCTTGTCGGCCATCACCGCATCGTTGCCGACACCTTCGTCGTGGCGGCCGGCGCGTGCAATACGGCGCTGGCCGCACAAATGGGCGTTTCCCTCGCCGGCTACCCGATGCGGATCGAGGCGATGGCGCTTGAGCCGATGCGACCGCTGATCGGTCCCGCCGTCTCGCTTCAGGATCGGCTCTGCTACATGCACCAGACCGCGCGTGGCGAGGTTGTCGGCGGCGCCGAGGTGCCCGAGCGGCCACACAACACCCTGCGTTCGGATCCGCCGACAATGGCGGCCACGGCCGCCGCCTATTTGGCCATGTTTCCGCGTCTTGCCGAAATGCGGATCATGCGCCATTGGGCCGGAATCATCCACGTCAGCCCCGACTTCGGGCCGATGATCGGTCGCCATCCGGCGCTCGACAACGTTTGGTTCTCGGCTGGATGGTCCTACGGCTTTACCGGTGCACCCGGCGCCGGCGCGCTGCTCGCGGCGGCAATCGCCCGGGGCACCATCGATGACCGTATACGGCCCTTCGCGGTCGACCGCTTTGAGCGCGGTCGGCCGATCGCCGAGGCGGCGATCAACCTCGCGCCGCCGGACGAGATCTCCGGCGATGTCGCGACCCCATCTACCCGCAAGGACTTGGACCGCCCTCTTGGCGCGGCTTTGACGACGTGAGTTCAGACGATGAATAGCCAGCTTTCCCCGCGCAGCATCGAGTTCTACTGGAATGGGCGCCGCATGGAAGCGCGCGAGGGCGACAGCGTCGCGGCGGCGCTGCGTCGGAACGGGATCCTGGCGATCGCGCGGTCGCGCAAGCTTCATCGGCCACTCGGCCACTCCGGCAGCTATATCGCCGGCGTGCTCGCGCGGGTCAATGGGCGCCCGAACGTCCGGCTGGATCAGGAACCGTGCCGCCCAGGGATGCGCGTCGCGATGCAGAATGTCTGGCCGAGCGCTCGATTCGACCTGCTCGCGGCCGCCCAGCTGTTGCCGGCGCGTTGGGTCTATGGCGGCTTCGAGCACAGCCGCTGGACCCCTTCCGGAGGCCGCGCCTACGCGGTGTGGGAACGGCTGATGGCGAACCTTGCCGGCATGGGAACGCCGCCGGATGCGTCGCTTCCGGCCGCGGCGCGGCCGGCCCGGCGCTTCAAGGTCGAGGTTCTGGTCATCGGAGGCGGCGTCGCGGGTCGACGCGCCGCCAACGCGGCAGCCGCGGCGGGCCGCAAGGTCGCTCTCGTCACCCGCGGCGAAACGCCGGGCCGCTTCTCGGCCGCGCTTGGTTTCACCCTCGAGCCGTTGAACGAGGCAATAGGCGTTTTCTGCGGGATGGAGCTCTTCGGCTGCTACCGGGAGGGCACTCTGCTCGTCGCTGCTCCCCACCGCCACGATGAGGGCGCGGTCGCTTTTGATGTGGACGAGATCGTAATCGCGACGGGCCGCCGCTCGATGCCGCCGCTCGTTCCGGGCAACCACGTACCGGGCGTAATGGATGCCCATGCCGCCCTTGAACTCGCTGCGGGCCATGGCGTCATGCCGGGCGATGCGGTCGCGGTCGTCGGAACGGGCGCGGAGAAACTCGTCGCCGAACGTTTGCAGGGGTTCGGGGCGAGTGTGGTCCATGTTGGCGCCATAGCAGACCTGCGCCGCATCATCGGTCGCCGCTGCGTCCGCGCAATCGACGTTGGCCGCACGGTCCGCTGCGATGCCGTCGTCCACGCCGGCCCGTGGCGTGCCGATCCCAACCTCCTGTTCCAGATCGCCGCCGAGGGTCTGTTCCAGCTTGTGGTCGACGATACCCCCCGTCGTGTCTCCGTTGTCGGCGCCGCGGCAGAGGAGGACGAGCCAATCCACGTTCCGGCGACACTCTCGCCGGACACCCTCGTCTGCCCGTGCATGGACGTCACCGCGGGGGAGCTCCTGTCGCATATCGACGCCGGCGAGACCGACCCCGAAGTTCTGAAGCGGCTGACGTCGTGCGGGATGGGGCCCTGCCAAGGATATCCGTGCTGGGAGAGCATGCTCGCCATCCTCGCCGCGCGCACGGGACGTCCACCGGGCGAGTTCCGCCGACCGAGCCATCGTCCGCCGCGGCGGTCGATCACGGTTGCCCAGGCCGCCGGCCTCTGCGGCGTTGTGGAGCCGGACCGATGAGCCGGCCGCTTCCGAACCGTGCTTCCGTCGTGATCGTCGGCGGCGGCATCCAGGGCTTGTGCTGCGCCTTCTACCTGACCACCTTCGGGGTCAGGGACATCGTGGTCCTGGACGCGGGCTACTGGCAGGGCGGGGCCTCCGGCCGGAACGGCACGCTGATTCGGCCGGGCTTCGCGAGCTTCGAATGGACGCAGCTGTTCCAGCTGTCGTGCGACGAATGGAGCAAGCTGTCGAGGAAGCTCGGCGAGAACATCATGTTCACGCAGCGCGGCTACACCATGGTGGCCGAGCAGGCGTCGACGGCGGACATGCTGAAGGAGGCCGCCGAGGTGCACCGCCAGTGCGGCGTTGACTCGTTTCTCGTCCCCGACGGTCAACTGAAGACGCTCCTGCCGGCGATCAATCACAAACGCGTCGTCGCCGCGCTGCATCTTCCGACTGGCGGATTTGCGCCGCACCACGCCGCCATGAAGGGTCTTTTGGCAGCATGCCGGCGGCGCGGCGTAGACGTTCGCTACCGGACGGCCGTGACCGCCTTCGAACGGACCGCTGATCGCGTTTCGGCGGTCTATGTCGGCGATCACCGCATCGACGCCGATACCGTCGTCATCGCGGCCGGTCCCCACAACGGGGCGATGGCCGAACTCATCGGCGTTGCTCTCGACGGCTACTCGATGCGGATCGAGGCGATGGCGCTCGAGCCGACCCGTCCGTTGATCGGGCCGGCCATCGCCCTGATCGACAGCCTCGCCTACTTCCACCAGACGTCGCGCGGCGAAGTCGTCGGCGGCACCGAAGTCCCCGAGCGGCCACGTATGTCGCTCCGGACCGACGTGCCGGTGATGGCTTCGATGGCGAAGATCTATCTGGAGATGTTCCCGCAACTCGCCGAGGTCCGGATCCTGCGTCACTGGGCCGGCATGCTGCACATCTCGTCAGACTTCGCGCCGCTGCTTGGCCCGCACCCGGCGCTCCGGGATCTCTGGTTCAGCGCCGGGTGGTCCTACGGCTTCGCGGGTGGGCCCGGCGGGGGATTGCTGCTCGCCAAGGCGATCGCCACCGGCGAGATCGACGCACGGATGAAACCGTTCGCCCTCGACAGATTCGAGCGCGGACAGCCGATCGCCGAAGCGGGTATTGTTCTGGCGAAGAATTGAGATAATACCAGCAGCTTAGGTGGCCGGAGGTCGCCGAATTTCTTGTGTTTCGCTCAATAGTGTGTCGACCATATGAATGAGAGTAACCCGCACCCGCGCCTCCAGAACTCAACAAGAGAGCCGCTCGACCCGGTAAACGATCTCGGTGTACGGCTGAAGGAGCTGCGCCGCTCGCACGGCATGACCCTGGCGCAGCTGGCCGCGAAGACGGGGCTGTCGGTCGGCTCTCTGTCGCAGGTCGAACGCGGTCTCGTCTCGCCGACGATCCGCACAATCTACAGCGTCGCCACCGCGCTTGGCGTCTCTCCGGCATGGATCATCGATCCGGACAGCACCAGCGGGTACAATCCAGATGGGGGCTATATCGTGCGGGCGACCCGCCGCCCTGAGGTCCTTAACAGCAACGGCGTCGTGAAGCATCTTGCGACACCGGAAATGCAGCGGCGCTACAGGGGATTCGTCGTGACGGTTCGGCCCGGTGGCAGCTCCGGCGACGAACAGTACACCCACGCGGGTGAGGAGATCGGCATCGTCCTGAACGGCAGCCTGGTGCTTGAGATCGGCCAGGGCACCTACAGGCTGAACAAGGGCGACAGCTTCGCCTTTCCGAGCTCGCTGTCGCATCGCTTCTATAACGACACCGCCGGCGACGCGGTGGTCTTCTGGGTCAACAGCGTCGAATAACGCCGGGCACTCAGGGCGGCGGCCGCTTGCGGTAAGGGATGGCGGCACTGCGAGCCGCCGCGAGTCTTTCCGGGGCGGTCTTGCATTTTGCCGCGGTGCCAAGAGCTCGGTTGCTGCCCGCATCCCGGCGTCAGACGCTTTGTCGCATCAGGACGGGGGCATCGCTCAGGGGCGGCCGGACGCGCCGCTGCTCCGTTGACGCCTCGCACCGAATTCCGTGCACATGAACGCACTCGGCGGAGGCGACGGATCAGATTCTTCGACAGAACATCAACAGGCTAGGCGGTTCTTGGGTTCGAATCCCCCTGGGGACAGCCAATTCTTCCAAAGATTTCTTCCGATGCGCCGGCCGAAAAACTGCCCACCTCTTGCCCAGTATCCCTCGTCCACGTGGGCGTTTGAGTAGTCGCGATATCCTCTTCGTTAAAGCGAAATTTACAAAGCTGCGTAACATTGTTGTAATATTGCATCGAGAGGCGCGGCCTGGGGGGCGGCATGGCGGAGTTCGAAGATGATCTGGCGCTCAGAAGCGTCAGACGGCACTTCGGTGTTCCCAAAAATGCCTCTGTCTCGATTCGGAAGGCCCACCGCCTCTACTCGACGGCTTGGATAATCAGCGTTTCCGAAGGCGCGCTAAGCGAAACATACCTCGTCAAGTTCGCGCGCGAGGGGGCGGAAAATCAGGTTCGACTCGCTCAAAGGGCCAACGAGATCTTCATCGGTTACCCCGTTCACGTTCCTTCCGAAATTCGGCACGATCCAGAGCATGACTTGATCGTCTCCCGGGCCTTCCCTGGGCGCAGCCTCGAAGCGCTGATGGCAGACCGCGGCTGGCCGAACCCCGTTCGATGGTATGGGGATCTGTCGCGGACGCTGCATCTGGCCGGCCTGTGGCTCAGGCGGTACCACCAGGTGGACCGGCATCCGGGTTCCCTTTCGGAGCCGCTGATGCGCTACTTGGAGCGAAGAAGAGAGAAGCTCGACCGGCTTTCGCCGGCTTCCCGGAGGAAACTCCTCCGGCTGGTGGGCGGTGACATCATCGACAACGTCGTCGTGACCCATTCGGACTTTTCGCCGGGAAACATCCTCTCGAACGGACGGGCGCTCTGCGTCGTCGATTTCGGGATCGCGGAGTGGACTGAGATGTCCCCGTGGTGGGATGTCGTGACCCTGCTGATCTCGCTCGATCGCTACTTTTTGTTCCGAAGGCTGACCCCGCTCTATTGGGTTCGACCTCTCATCGCGCACCTCAAAGATCAGTTTCGGGTGGCGTACGGACAGGCCCCGCCCGAAGACCACCGGCCCATGCTCGCCTGCGCCGCGGTTCGGCATTTCTCTTTCGCCGGAAACTGGACCGCGGACGCCCTCAGAAACGATCCTCGAGCGCGATGGCACGCGGAACAGCTCGAGCGCATCTTGGACAAAGTTTGACCTCCATCCTTCGGCAACACCGAGTTGACGCGTTGAAAACCAATCCCACCGAACTGTTCCGGAGTCCGTGCTGCCGATCCGATTTGGCGGCGCGAGACGATCGTCTGGAGTGTCGTTCCTGTGGACGATCCTATCCGATGGGCGACGGCCTCTTTCGATTCGTGACGGGAAAGAGCACCCACGGGGAGTTCTCGCCGGCGGAGATGGAGGAACTCCTGGCGCTCGCGCGGGCGAAGGGCTGGCGCGAGGCGCTGGAGACATATGCCCGCCCCAGGCGGCCGCGCGCCATTCAGATGGTGTCGGACCCCCGGCGCTTTCGGTCGATCGAGTCGCTGCGGGCCGTCGGGGGAGGGCGGGTCCTGGACTTCGGCTGCGGCTACGGGGGCGTTTCGCTGGAACTGGCGAAAATCTTCGACGAGGTTGTCGCCGTGGACGGCTCTGCGGATCGCGTGTCCTTTCTCAACATCGTGAAACGGCAGGATTGCATCGACAACATTGTCCCCGTCTGCCACATCGATCCTGCGCACCTGCCGTTTCCGAACGATCACTTTGATGCGGTCGTCCTGATCGGTGTTCTGGAGTACCTGCCGATGAGCTTTCCCGATGATGGCCCGGCCGAAGCCCACCATAAGTGCCTGACGGAGTTCCGCCGCGTTCTCCGCCCCGGCGGTCATCTGCTCATCCACACGAAGAACCGCTTTGGATGGCAGTACTGGCTGGGGGGGCGGGACCATTCCGGGCTGCGCTTCGCCCCAATCCTTCCGGTTCCCGTCGCCGACGCGCTCCTGCGGACCCTGAAAGGCCGACCCTACCGCATCATCAACTACAGCTACCGGGGCTATCGGAGGCTCCTGCAGCGGGCGGGCCTTGAGAATGTCCGGTTCCAGTGGCCGGTGCCCGGCTACCAGACTCCGGACTACGTCCTGGGCCTGGAGGATACGTCTTCTGAGCTTCGGAAGATCGATCAAGGCTACCACTCGTCCGGCAAGGCCCTGGCGCTTCGTGCTCTCAGTTTGGCGGGTGTTCTCAAGCACGTCGTTCCGCACTACAGCATCACGGCCGTAAAGCCACGCTACTAGGCTGGTCGTTCGACGGCGTGCCGTCGGATGCGCCAAACGTCGTCGGCTGCCAGATCCGGCGCACGCCGACCGGCGGGCTTCCGGGTGCTGCCCGGCATGCTTCCGGCACCGCTTTAGCGCGCCCGGTCTAATTCGCGGCCAAAGATCCGCGCAGATACTGCAGGAGCCTTATGAATTTACCGCAAGAAGCCCCATTCGTTGCGGTCCCACCAAGGAGGCGATGAGATGCTATGCCGCTTTCCCGGAGGCACGAAAGGGATGGTGGGTGTGGCTTACACGAGGCCCTATGACGATCCCATCTGCGTGAGGTCCGGCGAGACCGTCACGCCTGTCCCGGGCAAGGTCACACTGACACCGTAGGCTGGGCATGGTGCACGGGACCCGGCGGGAAATCCGGTCGGTCGGCCAGGGGCCTCACAGGAGGAACGGCGGACGCACGGGGCCGGATAAGGGCTGAACGCGGTGGTTCCGTATGGACCGCTGGACCGCCTCACCACTGGCCGAAGCGGGCGAGGGACGCAGCGCCCTCGGCGGTGGCCCGGCAGCCGTTGCCCTGGTGGCGCCACCCCGTGACGATCCTGTCCGCCGAGATCGTGAATCGGGTCTCGCACCGGTAATAGTGCTTCTCCAGAGGGACCTGGACCGGAACGCGGATCTCGGTCGTTTCCGAGTAGGTGTCGGAGTCGGTGCTGCCGGCCTTCGTGGCCTCGCCGGTCTTTTCGACCTTCACGGTCTCGTACCTCGTGTAGCCGCCGGTCGTATACTCCTCGACATGGACAAATTCGACCACCTTGGCGCCGTCGGCCAGTTCGTACACCTTGTCCGGCACCCCCCAGGCCGCGATCAACTCGCCTTCCGGCGCCCCGACCCAGCTCCGCAGGCTTGCCTGGTAGTTCTCGACGGTGGCGCAGGCCGATAGACAAGCCAGCACCGGCAGAACCGCAACGATTCGGAAACGCATCCCCCTGCCCCAGAACAGTCCCGCCGGGAGAGCCCCGACGACACCGAGCATGACAGCGCAACCGATTGGTTAATGTCAATTACGAACATCAACTTTCGGGCGAAATCCCGCCAGGAGAACCCGTGCGGCCAGGCCAGGGCGCGGACAGAGGTCTTGCGAGAGGCTCAGATCGGTCCGGGGCGCTTCAACGGAGACGCTCTTCGCTCCATCCTGCTCTTCATTTGCCGGAACGACTGCGCGCCCCGGACGCTATTCTTATCTTGCATCGAGCCGGTCCCGGGCGCGGCGAGCGCGCCGTCGCGGGAGAGGAGCCCGTCGGCCACGACAAGGAGGCATCATGGAACCTCAGAAGGGCATATTCGTCTGCACCGAGTGCGGCAGCTTCGAAAGCGCCGGCGGATTTTCCCGGCCGCCATCGTCCGATGACCGTGGTCCTTGGTCGGGCGTTCGCGATGCGATTCGCTGCGCCCGCTGCGGCTACGGCATACCCGCGCATCTCGGCGAGCGCTGGGACGGCATGACCATCGAACAGGCGAGGGAGACGTGGCTTCGGGTCTTTCGACCGACCGCTTTTCGCGGACCGGTTCCGCGGTCGCCGCTCGGGGCCGATCTGAACCGCGTCGTTGTCGTGAAGAGCACCATAGAGGAGCTGCGGCTGCGCGGGCGCGGATTGTATCGCGTCGTCAGGGAGATCGATTACCACCCATGCTACAGATCGTTCGGCGGGGGGCGGCGCTATGATGATCTTGCGGAGCCTCTGGAGACCTACAGCTCCGAATATCTCTGCGATGGCGATCTGGCCTAGGACGGTCCGGCCGCACCCGGTTCGCCGATGTCGGGCGATCTGCGTGGGCCGTACGGCCTTCTCTCCACGCCAGCCTACGGCCGGTTGTCAAACTGCGCGCCAAACCCGGCTCGTCGGGGACGGTCGCGGAGGCCTCGCGCGCGATCCCGGATCGGAGTATGCTCCCCGAAATGGCGGGTCGCGGCTCACTCGTGACCGGCCGACCCAGTTGGGCGTCAGGCGCACGGGGAGAGACCGCGGCCCCCTCGAACCAGCGGTTCGGGAGGTATGAACATGGCCATCGGAAACCCCATCCGGAATCCCATCGAGTGGGGGTGGGATCACCTCAGGAGCGCCAATCTCACCGCAGGCCGGGCGGCACGTGCGCTGCGTCGGCCCGAAACGGCCCGCGCCGCCCCGCGCCCGGCGGTCCGCCGGATCGCGGCCTCCGACCTCCGGGACGTCCTTGCCAAAGGTCTTGCCGATTTCGGGGCGTACCGGACCGACGTTCTTTTCCTTTGCCTCATCTATCCGGCTGCGGGTGTCGTCCTGGCCCGGCTCGTCGCCGGATACGACATGCTGCCGCTGCTGTTCCCTCTGGCGTCCGGCTTTGCGCTGATCGGGCCGGTCGCCGCGGTGGGGCTCTACGAGATGAGCCGGAGGCGAGAGCAGGGCAGGACCGTCACCTGGGCGGACGCCTTTGGCGTCGTCCGTTCGCCGGCCTTTCCGGCGATCGTGGCGCTGGGCCTGCTCTTGCTGGCGATCTTCCTGCTCTGGCTGGTCGCGGCCTATGCGATCTACGCGGCCACGCTCGGTCCGGAACCGCCGATCTCGATCGGGGCGTTCCTCCGTGACGTGTTCACGACACGTGCGGGCTGGACGATGATTGGCGTCGGCGTGGGGGTCGGCTTTCTCTTCGCCTTGCTGGTGCTGTCGATCAGCGTGGTGTCGTTTCCGCTGTTGCTCGACCGGAATGTAGGGCTGGTCACGGCGGTGCGGACTTCGGTCCGGGCGGTCGTCGAGAACCCGGGCCCCATGGCCCTCTGGGGACTGATTGTCGCCGGCGGTTTGGTGATCGGCATGGCGCCCGCGCTACTCGGCCTCATCGTCGTCATGCCCGTGCTCGGCCACGCCACCTGGCATCTGTATCGCAAGGTGGTGGCACCCTGATCCCACGGCCCGTCGCCCGGCTCGGCAGCGGCACGGACCGGCGGTCGCGGCGTTAGGGGTGGCGGTCATCGGCGGTGCGGCGGCCCCGCGGCGTCTGCTCGCCGGGCCGGGCTCTACTTTGGGCCTTTCGGCAAGGGTCTGCGCCGGCATTTCGATGGCACTTGAAAAGCTGAATCCTCCTACTTAGATCGGCAAGTGACCGATCACCCCGGACGAGGGCCGGTGCGGCGCCCATGGGGCCGTACTGCAATGCTATTGAGGGTATCGCTTCGCAAGGAGGGTATCGCTCATGCCGCTATCGCACGTCATCGACATCGCGCGGCGATCCGCCGCGAATCACCGCACAAGGCCGACCGTCGCGCTCGGCGGAAACGCTTGGCGCCGAATCGGCGCCTGGGTCCGCACGACGCGATCATGGCTCGCAGACCGGAAGAGCTGCGCCGGACCGGGCAGGGTTCCCCTCCCGTATCAATCGATTCCGTTGAGATGAAGGCGCTCGGCGCGTTCCCGATCTCTACGGGGCGCCGTCCGACGATCACCTGAAGACTGACTTCGGTGCCCGCGCCGGAGCCGGTGCCGAATCTTTGCGTCGATGCGGTCGAACGCCCGGCATCGCGACCGGGCGTCGGCGGGTCGGTCGAGTGATTCCGATCGGCGCGGGCGCCTCGCACGGCCTAATGCGGGCGCCGACGATCTTGCATGAAGAGGTAAAGGAGGTAACGAGACGATGAGAATTGCCCAAGTTGCTCCCCTTGCCGAAGCCGTACCGCCGAAGCTCTATGGCGGCACCGAGCGCGTCGTCTCCTACCTTACCGAGGAACTTGTCTCCTTGGGTCATGATGTAACCCTCTTCGCGAGCGGCGATTCCGACACCTCTGCGGAACTCGTGCCGATCACGCCCCGGGCGCTGCGCCTCGATCCCTCCGTGCGCGACATGGTGGCCCCCCATATCGTTATGCTCGAAACGGTTTCGCGCCGTGCCCGCGAGTTCGACATCATCCACGTCCACATCGACCACCTGCACCTGCCGCTCTTCTCCTGGCGACGGCTGCCGTTCCTGACCACCTTGCACGGCCGGCTCGATCTGCCGGAGATCGTGCCCGTGTTCGAGGCCTATCCAGAGGCCCCGTTCGTTTCCATCTCGGGCGCCCAGCGCCGGCCGCTGCCCGCGGCGAACTGGATCGGAACGGTGTATCACGGCCTGCCGGACCACTTTCTCCGCTTCAACCCGCGGCCCCAGGGGTATCTCGCCTTCCTTGGCCGCATCTCCCCGGAGAAGGGGCCCGACCGCGCCATCCGGATCGCCGCCCGGGTCGGAATGCCGCTCAAGATCGCCGCGAAGGTCGATAATGCCGACCGCGCCTACCACGAGGCCGTGATCGAGCCGATGCTGCGCGACCACGCGGGACTGGTCGAGTTCATCGGCGAGATCGCGGAGCACGAGAAGGCGGAGTTCCTCGGCAACGCGGCCGCCCTGCTGTTCCCCATCGATTGGCCGGAGCCCTTCGGCTTGGTCATGATAGAGGCGATGGCCTGCGGTACGCCGGTGATCGCCTTCAACCGCGGCTCCGTCCCGGAGGTGCTCGAGAGGGGCGTCACCGGCTTCATCGTCGAGGACGAAGTCGGAGCGGCGACGGCCGTGCGGCGGCTGGACGACCTCGACCGGCACCGCATCCGTGCCGCGTTCGAGAGCCGCTTCACCGCCCGCCGGATGGCCGAGGACTACCTGGCCCTTTATGAGCGCGTCGCCACCGGCGCCGCGATTCCGTCTCTCGCCGTCGCGGCCGAATGACGGCGGAAGACGCGGGGATGGGGCGCTTCCCATCCCCGCCGCGGCTCGGTCGGCTCCATCACGGCGACCGGAGCGCGTCGGGCCGGCCGAGCCGGGGTGCCGATCGACCGGCCCGCGAGCCCTCGGGCAGCATCGCGACGAACGCCTCCATCGCGCGGCTGCGGTAGCGTTCCCGGTGCCACAGGGCGTGAAACGGGCGCGAGGGAAACGGAAAGCGCAGGACGCGCAAAGAGCCTGAGCGAAGGCCCGCCTCGATCACCAGGCGCGAGATCGCGGTGGCGCCGGCGCCGTCTTCGACCGCCGCCCGGACGGCCTCGTTGGACGGCAGCTCGAGCACGACCCGAAGCCGGTCGACGCCGAGGCCGAACGGTCGCAAGGCGGCGTCGAACTCCGCACGCGTGCCGGACCCCGGCTCGCGCAGGACCCAGTCGGTCTCGGGGAGGCGGTCCGGTTCGAGCCGGCGGAGCTTCGCCCAGGGATGATCGGCCCCGACGACGAGCGCGAGGGTGTCGCCGGCCAGCTCGCGGTCCGCGAGCGCCGGCTCATCGACCGGACCCTCCACGAAGCCGAGATCGGCTGCGCCCTCGAGCACGGCGTCGGCCACTTGGCGCGTGTTGCCGATGACGAGCCGGATCGCGATCTCCGGATGGCGCCGGCGGTAGCGGTGAAGAAGCGGCGGGAGCCAGTAGTTGGCGATCGTCTGGCTGGCGTGAATGGCAAGCGAGCCGCGCTTCAGGCCGGCGTGCTCGACCAGGACGCGCTCGGCCGCGGCGGCCCGCGCCAGGACCGCCTTGGCCTCGCCGAGGAAAAGCCGGCCCGCCTCGGTCAGCTCGATTCGCCGCCCGACGCGATGGAACAGCGGCACGCCGTGGCGGGTTTCGAGGGCGGCCACGGCTGCGCTTGCCGCCGACTGCGTGAGCTTGAGCTGCCGGGCGGCGCGGGTCACGTGCAGCGCCTCCGCCACGGCCACGAAGATGCGCAGTTGTTCCAGGGTCACGACAATCCGCTCCGGTTCCGTCCTTCGCGCAGAACGCCCCGGAGAATGACCCGATCGGCGGCGTTGGTCGAGCGGTCGGTGGCGGCCGTGGCCGATGGTCAGAGAAGAGACTTGATCAGCAACAGGCTGAACCCGGCGATGAAGAGCGACGATACGGCGCCGAGGACGAGCGGCCGCAGCCCCTTGCGCGCGAGCTTCCGGGCGTCCGTTCCCAGACCCATGGCGGCGAGCGCCATCGACAGAAGGAAGCCGTTTGCCGGCACGATCCAGGCCTTCGCTTCCGCCGGGACGACGTCGAAGCTGTTCGCTCCGACAACCGCGACGAAGCCGAAAACGAACCAGGGCACGGGCAGGCGCTCGGCCCGGCCTTGTGCTCCGCCCCGGCTCCCGGCCGTGAGAAGGGCGAGGGCCAGCACCACGGGGGCCAGCAGCATGACGCGCGCGAGCTTCGCGACCGTGCCGAGCTCGCCAGCCTCCTCGCCGCCCTGAAACGCGGCCGCCACGACCTGCGCGATCTCGTGGATCGAAGCGCCGGCCCACAGGCCGTATGCCTGCGCATCAAGGCCCAGTGCCGAGGGCAGCAGCGGGTACAGGAGCATGGCCGCGGAGCCGAAGACCGTGACGCAGGCGACCGCGTAGGCGACGTCCTCCTCCCGGGCGCGGGTGACCGTGTTCGTCGCGATGACCGCCGAGGCGCCGCAGATCGAGGTCCCGGCGGCGATGAGCTCGGCCAGCTTCCGCTCGACGCCGATCGCGCGCCCGACGGCCAGGGTGAACAGGAACGTCGCGACGAGCGTGGCGACGACGACCGCGAGGCCACCGGCGCCGACGGCGAGGATCTGCCCCAGCGTGAGCTGCAGCCCCAACAGCATGATCGCGAGGCGCAGGATGCGCCGCATGCTGAAGGCGACGCCGGGCTTCGCCGCGGCCGGCGTCCCGATCGCGTTCTGGAAAACCATACCGATGGCGATCGCCAGGATGAGCGGGCTCAGCCGGTCTACGCCCGGCAGCAGGTGCAGCGCAAAGGCGCTTCCGGCGATCGCCGCGGTCAGGAGAATGCCGGGCCAAAGCTCGACCGCGGCGCTCCACCGAGGGCGGGCGCGTCTGGGCGTCGCAGGGGCAGCGGAATTGGAGGCGGCAAGGTCGGCCGGCGACATCGGGCGGTCCTTCGCGGAACGTTCATTCGGATCTGACCGCCAGGAAGATGGGCAGGCCGAACCAATCGGTCCAACGAATTAGTTTGGTTGTATTGATAAGTTTTTTCGAACGATTGGCGTCGACCCGGACGGTCGGGGCTGGGGCGAAGCGCGACGGGAGGCGCGGCGACAGATCCACGGGGCGAACCGCTTTCCCTTCGCCTGACGCCGTTCGACCCGTGGTCGGAGGGCCCGGCCGGTGGACGCTGAACGCCTGGCTGGAGGGCGGCGGACGGGTGAACCCGAGCCCGTCGCCGAGATGGCGGTGATCGTTCGGTATCGAATCGGCGCGTGAGGCGTGGACGGGTCTCGCGCCGGGCGGGCCCGTCGCCCGATCCTTACTCCCCCGCGCCCGCCATCGGCTTGCCCGTCTGCTCCCGCCGCAGCGCCAGCCTGCCCCGCTCGGTGGCGAGGACGACGAGAAGGGCGAGCACGGCGAGCACCGTGAAGCCGATCATCAAGGGCCGCACCGTACCGTCGAAGGCCTGCCCTACGAGCCATCCGAAGAAGGCGCCGGCGAAGGTCGTATAGGAGCCGACGAAGGACGAGGCCATCCCGGCGATGTGGCCGAGGGGCTCCATGGCAAGCGCGTTGAAATTCGGGACGGCGAGCCCGAAGCAGAAGAAGGTCGCGGCGAGAAAGGCGCAGAAGGCCAGGATCGGCGGCTTCTCGGGGTAGCCGGCAAGGGCCGCAAGCCCGCAGATGACGACATAGGCGAAGAGCGCGGCGTGCGAGACGCGTCGCATGCCAAGGCGGCCGACCAGCCGCGCGTTCGTGAAGGCGGCGACCGCCTGCAGGGAGGCGACGGCGCCGAAGGCGAGCGGGAACAGCGCGCCCAAGCCGTAGACCTCGACGAAGATCTGCTGCGCGCTGCCGATATAGGCCATCAGATTGCCGAACAGGAAGCCGAGCGCGACGGTGTAGCCAAGGGTGCGGCGCGTCGTCAGGGTTGTGGCTGCGGCGCGGCCAAGCGCGCCGGCGGACAGCGGCAAGCGGTCGGTGGGCGCCCGGGTTTCGGGCAGGCGCAAGGCCGCCCAGAAGAGAATGAGCAGCGAGACGAGGGCGAGCCAGGCGAAGATCCAGTTCCAGGGTCCGAACTGCAGGATCACGCCGCCCATCGCCGGCGCCAGCATCGGCACCATGATGAAGACCATCATCACCAGCGACATGACGCGGGCCATGTCGCGCCCGCCGAAGCGGTCGCGCACGATGGCCGTGACCATGATGCGCGGTGCCGCGGCGCCGAATCCCTGCAGCACACGGCTCCACAGCAGGAAGTCGAACCCGGGCGCCGCGACGGCTCCAAGCGATCCGATCGCGGACAGGGCGAGGCCGAAGAAGAGGATCGGCTTTCGGCCGAACCGGTCGGAGAGCGGGCCGTAGAAGGGTTGACCGACCGCGAATCCGAGCAGATAGGCCGTGACAACGAGCTGCCGGTCGTTCGGCTCCATGACCGCGAAGGCCTCGGCGATGTTCGGCAGGGCCGGCAGCATGATGTCGATCGACAGCGCCGTCAGGGCCATCATCAGGGCCATGAGCGCGACGAACTCCGCAAACCGGATCCGGCCCGCGGCGGGTCTCTTGGAGGGTGTCTCGGGTGTGCGATTCATGGACAAAGGTTCTAAGCGGTTCCCGCGGGACGCGCCACGGCAAAGCGGTCCGAAGAGGGGTGGTCAGAGCCGGAGGGCCGGCTGCCGGTCAGCCGGCGCGCCGGGCGACCTGAAGCGCCTCGGGCAGGATGCCTTCGAGCGCCTCGATGCGCGCCTCGGGAGCCGGGTGGGTCGAGAGGAAAGCGGGACCGCCCCCATCGGCAAGGCGGTCCATGTGCCTCCAGAGGTCGACGGCCGCGCGGGGATCGAAGCCGGCCTCCGCCATCGTGAAGAGGCCGAGTCGATCCGCCTCCAACTCCTGGCGCCGGGAATAGGGCAGGACGAGCCCGAACTCGACCCCGATCCCGAGCAGTGCCGCGATCTCGTTGGCGTAGGCGACGTCGCCGAGCTCGAGGGCGGCGCCGACCAACCAAAGCCCGAGTTGCTTAAGAGCGGCGGCGCTCAGGCGCTCCTGGGCGTGTTCGGCCTGCTCGTGGCCAATCTCGTGGCCGACGACGGCGGCCAGTCGGTCCGGGAGGTCGGCCACGCGGAACATGCCTTCGAACACGCCGATCTTGCCGCCGGGCAGCACGAAAGCGTTCACCTGCGGCGAGGCGAAGACGACCATCTCCCAAGCCGCCGCGTCTTCGCCCGCCGCCCTCAAGAGCCGCCGCCCGACCTGGGAGAGGGTCTGCTGCAGCTCGCGATCGCCCGAGGCCGGGATCTCAGCGCGTAGACGCTCCCAGCTTTCGAGACCGAGCCGCCGGACCGTTTCGTCGGAAACGAGCGGGATCGGGAAGCCGTCGCTTTCGTCGCACCCACCCGCAAGCGGCAGCGCACCGGCGCCGGCGAGCAGGCGGAGCAGCCCGCGCCGGCCGATCACGGTGCGGCACGGGCGGCAACAGGACAAGCGGTCGATGCACCTCGGGCGGAGGCGACTCGAAGGGCCGAGCGGGTGACGCGGCAAGAACCAGCTCGGCCGCCGGTCGGTTCCCTCCCGTTGGCCGCGGCTCGGGCGTCAGATCCGACCACTTTCCCGGCCGGCCGCTACAGCATCGCTCCGCGAAAGTCGTCGTAGACCTGCCGCAGCCGCGCGCGCTCGCGCAGTTCAGCCAATTCCTTGGATCGCGCATACGCTGCTTCGGCCTCGGTCACCTGCCTCGTCAACTCTTCGAGGCGCCGATGACGTTCGCCGCGCGTGAGGGTGCCTTGCTGAATGGCCGTGGTCATCAGCAGGTCTTCCGCGATCAACTGCTCGTAGACGAAGGCAAGCTGCGGCGCCGCTTCGATCCGTTGCCGGATCGCGTCGTAGACACATTGCCGCCATTCCAGCTCGTTCGGCAGCAGCCCGCGCTCCACCGATGCCGGATCCATCGCGGGGTCGTAGCCGTGCCGCCGCGAACATTCCATCGCCGCGGCACGCAGGGGCGCGACGCCGGTCCCGCCGGCGTCCGCGGCAACAAGCGGCGCCCGCTCCGCCGCGCAGCCCAAGAGCAAGGCCAAGGCGATGCCGATTCCACAGAAGACGGGCCAGTGGGAAGATGTCTCGCCGTCGCAGACTGGATCGCTGTGCATGGTGCCTCCAAGGATTGGACCACGCGGCCGCTCATGTATCGACCGGCACCCGGCCGGGCATTTTCCGGCGTTGCTGCTTCTGGTTCGCCGGCCGGGCGATCGCCCGCGACCGCGTCTTCACCGGGCGTGATCGGAGGGAGGTGCGGTCCAAGTGACCGTCTGCCCGATCTCTTCTGGAACCCGGACGGCCGGCGCGGGTTCCCGGCTCCGCGGCGGCGAACCGGTGGGGACGGGCTAGTCGATCTTCCAGCTGCCGTCCGGAAGGCGGCAACGGTCAATGACGAACTGGTAGGAGGGCTGATGGCGCCTGGGATTGATGTCGTGCCGAAGCTTCCGGCAAGGCATGCCGTTCCGCTCGAAGGAGTCGATCAGGGTGACGGTCCCGGAACGCCCGGTCTTCGGGTTCGACCAGGTCTCGGTGCTGCCGACGGCCGGGGGCTCCTGCGCATAAAGCCGCGACTCGGCCTCGCCAAGCCGCCTCATGTCTTCGCGCGACATCTCGATGTTCCGGCCGAACGGATTGACCTGCGCCTCGGCCGGGGCGTTCACCGAGAGCCAGGCAATCGCGGCCGCGGCAAGCGACAGGGCGGCAAAGGCCGGCACCCGGCGGGCGGAAAGGCGGGGTCTTGAGGCCACGGATCAGTCGCTCCTAAGCGGACGAGCGCCCCATAACCAATTATAGCAGAAACTTGTGCTCCCGGCGCGACGGAGGGGGACCTCGCGCGCTTCCGGGAAGATGCCTCGCGGAGTCCTACTCCTGTTGCCGGGCCATTCGCGGCGCGCGCCACTTCTGGAAGAGCAGGATGCCGACCAGAATGGCGATCCCGATCAGATCGGTCGTCCAGCCCGGCTTGATCATCATGAGCGCGCCGACGAGCAGCACAAGCCGTTCAGGCCAGCTCATGCGGTGCAGCAGCCAACCCTGAGTCGCGGCGACGAAGGAGAGCATGCCGATCAAGGCCGTGAGGATCACCCAGGACTGGTTGAGCCAGCTTTCGACGCCGATCAGCAGCAGGGCCGGGTTGAAGAAGAACATGAAGGGCAGGATCGCCGTGCGCAGATCGTAGATGAAGCCCTGAATGCCGGTACGGATCGGGTCGGCACCGGAAATCGCCGAGGCCGCGTAGGCGGCGAGGCCCACCGGCGGCGTGTCGTCGGCAAGGATGCCGAAGTAGAAGACGAACAGGTGCACGGCGACGAGCGGGACGACGATCCCCGTGGCGTCGGCCATGTTGACGATGACCGGCGCCACCAGCGCCGCCATCACGATGTAGTTCGCCGTGGTCGGCAGACCCATGCCGAGGATCAGCGAGGTTATCGCGGACAGCACGAGAACGGCCCAGATGTTGCCCCCCGAGATCGCCGCGATCACCTGGGTCAGGCCGTAGCCGAGGTTCGTCATCGTCACCATGCCGACGACGATGCCGGCGGCCGCCGTCGCCACAGCGATCACCGTCATGTTGCGCGCGCCGAGCTCCAGCCCGTCGACGATCTCCCGGCCGCCCCGGGCCAGACCGGCCAGAAACCCGCGACCGCCGCGCCAAGCGCGCCAGATCTCCTGCACCAGGATGAGGGCGACCAGCACCGCTGTCGCGTTGAGGGCGCTGCGCTCCGGCGTGAGGCGCACCCACATGAGCTCGTAGAGCAGGAACGCCACCGGGATGAGGTAGTGCACGTCCTGCTTGAAGACGCCCCACACCGGCGGCAGCTCCGCGCGCGGAATGCCCTCCAGCCCGAGCTTCAAAGCCTCCAGATGGACCACGAACAGGAGGCCGGCGTAAGTGAGCAGGGCGGGGATTAGGGCATAGAGGATCAGCTCGGAATAGGGGATGTTGATGAAGGACGCCATGATGAAGGCCGCGGCGCCCATGACCGGCGGCATCAACTGTCCGTTCACCGAGGCCGCCACCTCGGTCGCCCCCGCCTTCACGGCCGGGTAGCCGATCCGTTTCATGAGCGGGATCGTGAAGGTGCCGGTGGTCACCACATTGGCCGTGGATGAGCCGGAGATCACCCCGGTCAGCAGGCTCGCCACCACAGCCGCCTTGGCCGGCCCGCCTCGGAGCGTGCCAAGCGCGGCATAGGCTAGATCCACGAAGTAGCGACCGGCCCCGGCGCGTTCCAGCAGGGCGCCGAACAGCACGAACAGGAACACGAAGGTCGCCGAAACCTGGATCGGCGTTCCCCAGATGCCCTCGGTCGTGATGTAGAGCTGCTGAATGATCTGCGACCAGGGATAGCCGTTGTGAAGGTAGAGCACGTCCGGCGGGGTCAGCGGGATGATGCCTGCCGGCCCGGTGATGCCGTAGAGAATGGCGAGCCCGGCGATAACCGGCAGGGCGAGGCCCACGGCGCGCCACGCCGCGAGCGCCAGCACCGCCAGCAGCAGCGTGCCCATCCAGACGTCGCGCGCCACCGGCAGGCCGCCCTGAACCGCGATCAGCTGGTAGTAGTTGACGATGATGTAAAGGCTGGCGCTGACGCCGGCCGCGGCCAGGAGCCAGTCGTACCATGGCACGGAGCGCTTTGGACCCCACCGTGCCGGGAACGCCAGGAAAACGAGGGCGAAGGCGAAAGCCAGATGAATGGCGCCCAGCCGCTGCGGATTCATGGTGCCGGACCAGGTCGCCCAGATCTGGAAAACGCTCCAGGCGACGCCGAGCCCGTAGATCAGCCAACGGACAATGGCCGAATCCGGATGACGCCCTCCGAATTCGGCCTCCAGGATTTCCTGAGCCTTTTGTCCCTCGTCGGTCATCGGCCGTCAGCCGATGCGCGCCGTTATTGCTGCGCCGTTTCGGCGACGAGGTCCTCCGGAATTTCGACTCCGGCCTCGCGGAAGAAGCGTTCGGCGCCGGGATGCAGCGGGATCGGAACGCCTTCCAGGGCCGTCTCGAGGGTGAAGTATTTCTTCAGGTTGGGATTCTGAATGTCGTTGTAGAAGGCGTCCAGCTTGTCCTGGAACAGCGTCTTGGCAAAGTTGTACACCGCCTCCTCGGGGAGCGCTGCGTCGGCCGCCAGCATCGCCTTCAGCGTCACCGTCTGGACGTCCTGCTGCATGCCCGGATAGGTGCCGGACGGGATCGTGAAGGGCGTGTAGAACGCGTATTCCTGTTCCAGCATCTGGAGCTGCTCCTCGCCGATGGGAACCACCTTGATGGGCGCCGTCTGCGCCGCTTCGGTGATGGCGGCCGAGCCGACGCCCACCGTATAGAACATGGCGTCGATACGGTTGTCTCGCAGCAGGCTGACGGCATCGCCGGCGCTGCCCCGCACCGCGCTCTGAAGGTCCGAGAAGTCGATATCGTAGGCGGCCAGGATGTTCATCACGTCCTGCTCCGTGCCGGAACCGACGTCTCCGACATAGACCCGCTTGCCGCTGAGGTCGGCAATGCTGTCGATTCCGGCATCGGCGCGGGCCAGGACGTGCACGACCTCGGGATAGAGGGCGGCGACGGCGCGCAGGTTCTTCACCGGCTGGCCCTCGAAGGCCTGAACACCCTCGCCGCGATAGGCGTACTGGGCGATGTTGTTCTGCATCAAGGCCATCTGGAGCTGGCCCTGGCCGATCGCCCTGGCGTTGAACACCGAAGCGCCGGTCGAGCGGGCGTTCGCGCGAATACCGATATCGGCCTCGTTGATGATCGTCGCCATGCCGACGGCGGTCGGGTAGTACAGGCCGGTGGTCGAGCCGGAGCCGATGGTGATGAAGATCTGAGGCTGGGCGAGCGCGACCGAGACCGACAGCCCGAGGATCGCCGAGACGGTGGCAAGCAGAGTTCTGAAGCGGATCCTCATCGCGGTGTTCCTCCGTGAATGACCTGCCGGCCGGTCGCACCGGGCCGAGCGAGACCGCACGGGCCCGCGACCGACCAGAATGAGTCCCTCATCGGGAGAACAGGCCGCTTTGCCGAAGGTTCCCGGCCGGCCTGACGCTGCTGCTTTACTTCTCCGTGATCGTGGACGGAGTCCTGGTCAGCACTTCCGGGCCATGGGTGCCCAGAAGGACGGTGTTGGAGACGAAGTAGTCGCCGCGGCCCGTGCCCATCAGCCAGGACAGAATGTGGAACGCCATCCCGGTCCGGATTTCCAGCTCGCTGTCGTGGCGGAGGCCGGTCACCTTGTTGCCGCCGGTCCAGGTGGGCGGGAAGCCGATCCCGACGAGGTAGCCGCAATGGTGACGCCGGTAATGGGCAAGCCCGGCCTCGTCGACGACGCGCTGCCACGCGCGATAGACGTCGCGCGCCAGCACGCCGGGGCGCAGCGCCTCCACCACGGCGTCGAAGGCCTTCAGGCACACCGTCTCCATCTCGCGGCTCTCGCGGGGAGCCGGGCCGACATGGACCAGCCGGCCCATCGGCGCATGATAGCGCCGGACGCAGCCGGAGAGCTCGAGGAAGACCGGCGCTCCGGCGCGAATGACGCCGTCGCCCCAGGTCGTGTGCTCCTCGCCGAGGCGGGCGCCCGGTCGGATGAAGGGGCCGAATCCGGGAAACGTGCCGCCGGCCAGAATCATCGCCCGGTGGCATTCCGCCGCGATCTCGGCCTCGCGCGCGCCGTCGCGGATCGTGTCGATGGCGGCCCGCATCGCGGCGTCGGACACCTTCGCTGCCTGCCGGATGTAGTCCTGTTCGGCAGGGCTTTTCACCAGGCGCAGGTCGTCGACCAGGCCCGAGACGTCGTGCCAACGGGCGCCCGGGAGGCCGCTCGCCAGTACCTCGGCCAGAAACGGCGTGAGACCCGCGCTTCCTTTTTCGAGGCCGAGGCGCGACCCGGCAAGCCCCATGGCGCGGAGCACCGTGACGGTTTTCTCGGCCGCGTTCTCGCTGTCCGTGTGGCCCTCGAACCGGACGTTGCGAACCTGGTTCGCGATGGTGACGCGCTCCATCGCGCGGGTGACCAGAACCGGTTCGCCGGTGACCGGAACGACCAGGATGTGCGGGGCGAAATAGCCCCAGTGATCCAGGCCGCAGAGATAGAAGATGTTCTCGGGCGAGGAGACGAGGCCGGCGTCGAGGCCGCGATCGGCGAGTCGCTCCCTGGTCAGCGCCAGGCGGCGATCGAACTCCTCTTCCGGAAACGCAGAAGTCATCGACGGTTCCCCCCGGGGCACGGTGTCCCGATGCGGCGCCCCTCCGATCCGGATAAACTCATCGGGATATATGTTGTATACAAGCGTTGCCACACGGTGCTGTCAATGGCGGACGATGCCTTTGTTTTTGCCGGTAGTAAGTCATGTGCTACGCCGATTATGCCGTTGCCCTTTGCAAGTTGTTCGCGGTGCCGGATGCGGTTGTGCACATCTGTTGATTTTTGCGGAGGCCTGTGGCAAGGTTGTGATGGGCCTGCTGCGCGCCCCGAACATCAATCATTCGCGCATTGAAGAACGCGTCAAAGACATCCGCAGAGGGAGGGAAAATGAATCCTGGCACCATGTTCACGCGCCGGTTTGCGATCGCCGCCATCGCTGCCACCGCCGCCGCGACGGTAACGACCGTCAGCCTGCCCGCCACCGCGCAGGACACGCTGGAGCGCGCCCGCGAGCAGGGCTATATCCGCGTCGGCTTTGCCAACGAAGCGCCGTATGGCTACGCGACCCCGTCCGGCGAGCTGACCGGCGAGGCGCCGGAGATCGTCAAGGCGGTCCTCCAGAAGATGGGGATTCCGGAGGTTGACGGCGTGCTGACCGAGTTCGGCTCGCTCATCCCCGGGCTCAACGCTGGCCGGTTCGACATCATCGCCGCCGGCATGTTCATCACGCCGAAACGCTGCGAGCAGATCGCCTTCTCCGAGCCGACCTACGGCATCGGCCAAGCCTTCCTCGTCAAGGAGGGGAACCCGAAGGGCCTGAAGACCTATGAGGACGTGGCGGCCAATCCCGACGTGACGCTCGGCGTGATGGCCGGTGCCATCGAGAAGGACTACGCCGTGAAGTCGGGCGTGTCGGAGGGCCAGATCCTGACCTTCCCCGACGGGCCGAGCGGGCTGGCCGCGGTGCGGGCCGGCCGGGTCGATGCCTTCGCGCTGACCAGCCTGTCGATCGGCAACCTGGTCCAGACCGCCGGCCCCGGCGCCGGCGTCGAGCGGGCCGAACCCTTCGGCACGGTCGCGGGCGAATCGGTGAAAGGCCACGGCGGCTTCGGGTTCCGCAAGGAGGACAAGGCGCTGCTGGCCGAGTTCAACAAGCACCTGACGGCGTTCATCGGCTCGCCGGAGCATCTGGCGCTGGTCGAGCCATTCGGCTTCACCAAGGCCGAGCTGCCGGTCAAGAGCACCGCGGAGCTGTGCGCCGGGAAGTGATCCCCGTGCCCGCCGGCCGGCGCGGCGTCGGATCGAGGCGCCGCCCTGGCCGGCCCGGGCCCCGTCCGTAGACCGGCCATTGCCGCCCATTCCGTAGGCGGCCGCCGGGAATCGGCCATCCAGGGGGGATACGCCGATGAATATCCAACAGGGGACCGTGATCTTCCTGTTGAGCTTCACGGCCGGGCTGGCCGTGGCAAGCTTCGCAGGGTTTCGCGACTTCATCCCGGGTCTGCTGGAAGGGGCCTGGGTCACGATCCAGATCACCGTCATGGCCGCGGGCGTGGCCGTGGCCGCGGCGATGGTCGCCGGGCTTGCGCGGCTGTCGTCGATCAAGCCGATCCGCTGGATCGCCACGGTCTATGTGGAGATCTTTCGCGGGACTTCGGCGCTGGTCCAGTTGTTCTGGCTCTACTTCGTTCTGCCCCATTTCGGGATCAGCCTGTCCGCGACGACCGTCGCCGTGCTCGGCCTCGGCCTCAATGTCGGCGCCTACGGGTCCGAGGTCGTCCGAAGCTGCATCCAGGCGGTGCCGAAAGGGCAGTACGAGGCGGCGATCGCCCTCAACATGAGCCGGTCGTTGATGATGCGGCGGATCATCATTCCTCAGGCCGTCGTCGCGATGCTGCCCCCCTGGGGCAACCTGTTCATCGAGCTCCTGAAGGCGACGGCGCTGGTGTCTCTGATCACCATCACCGATCTCACCTTCCGCGCCTACCAGCTCAACCAGGTGACGCTGCGAACGGTCGAGATCTTCACCCTCGTGCTGATCGTCTATCTCGCGCTGTCGCTGCTCATCACCATCGGCATGCGGGCGCTTGAGCGACGGTTCGGGGCCGACCTCGGGAGGATCCGCTGATGCTGTTCGACTGGGGCTTCGTTCTCGAGATTCTGCCGACCCTCGCGCAGGCGGCGGTGATCACCATCGAGGCGACGGTGGTCAGCTTCGTCCTGGCGCTGGTGCTCGGCCTGGTCTTCGCGCTGGCGCGCATGTCGGCGAGGCCGTACGTTTCCCTGCCCGTGGGCGCCTTCGTCGAGTTCATCCGCTCGACACCGGTGCTGATCCAGATCTTCTTCCTCTACTTCGTGTTCCCGCAGTTCGGTGTCGTCATCCCGGCGCTCGTCGCCGGGGTGATGGCGCTGGGGCTGCACTACAGCACCTACTGCTCCGAGGTCTACCGGGCCGGTCTCGAGAACGTGCCACGGGGCCAGTGGGAGGCGGCGACGGCGCTCAACCTGGGGCCGATGGCGACCTATCGGGACATCATCCTGCCGCAGGCGATTCCGCCGATGGTGCCGGCGCTCGGCAACTATCTGGTCGGGCTGTTCAAGGAGACGCCGCTCCTGTCGGCGATCGCCGTGCTGGAGCTGATGCAGACGGCCAAGATCATCGGCTCGGAGACCTTCCGCTATCTTGAGCCGATTACCCTGGTCGGTGTCTTCTTCCTGGTGATGAGCCTGGCCTCCGCCGCCCTGATCCGGCGGGTCGAGGCGTGGCTGCGGCACCGACGGGACTAGGGACGGGACTAGGAAAGGATCAAGCCATGGAACCGATGGTCCGCTTCCAGGGAGTGACCAAGCGCTTCGGGTACCTGACCGTTCTCAAGGAACTTGACCTTGACGTGGCGCCGAACGAGAAGGTGGCGATCATCGGCCCGTCGGGCTCCGGCAAGTCGACGCTCCTGCGGGTCCTGATGACGCTCGAGCCGATCCAGGAAGGGGTGATTTATGTCGACGGCCAGCCGCTCACCCACATGGAGCGCAACGGCAAGCTGGTGCCCGCCGACGAGCGCCACCTGCGCTCGGTGCGCGGCAAGATCGGCATGGTGTTCCAGAACTTCAATCTCTTCCCGCACATGACCGCGCTGGAGAACTGCATGGAGGCGCCGGTCCGCGTCCTCGGCCTGTCGAAGGCCGAGGCGGAGGCGCGGGCTGCGGAGCTCCTCAAGATGGTGGGCCTGGACGACAAGATGGATGCGCGGCCGAGCCGCCTGTCGGGCGGCCAGCAGCAGCGGGTGGCGATCGCCCGGGCATTGGCGATGCGGCCGAAGGTGATGCTGTTCGACGAGGTGACCTCGGCGCTCGACCCGGAACTGGTCGGCGAGGTGCTGAACGTCATTCGCAAGCTCGGCGAGGAGCACAACCTCACCATGCTGATGGTGACCCACCAGATGGGCTTCGCGCGTGAATTCGCCGACCGGGTCTGCTTCTTCTACGACGGCCGCATCGCCGAGCAAGGCCCGCCGGAGGAGTTCTTCTCCAATCCCCAGAACGAGCGCACCCGCGCCTTCCTCAGCGCCGTCCTGGAGGCGCATTAGGAGTGCCACTCTGGGCCCCGGCACAACGGCAATGCTGCTGAGATCGCTCCGGAACAGCCCCGCCGGCAGCAAGGCGCGGCAACGGTTCGAGCACATATACAACACGATCCGGGACCGGATCTGCCTGCTCGAATACGAGCCGGGGTTGCGGCTGTCCGAGGAAGAGCTCGCCCTCGAGTTCAAGGTCAGCCGCACGCCGGTCCGGCGCGTCTTGAGCCGGCTGGAGGCGGAGGGGTTGGTGGAAAGCCGCCACGGCGTCGGGACCTTCGTCACGGATATTGACTTCAAGGGGCTGGAAGAGGTTTATCGACTCCGGATGGAACTGGCCGAGCTGATCGGGCAGCTCAATCCGCTTCCGAGGACGGAAGCCGATCTTGACCGCATCCGAAGGATACTGAGCCAGTGCGACGAGCTGGGACCCGAGCCCGACGCGCGGGGGTTTGCGCGGCTGAACATGAGCCTGTTCCAGGAGCTCTCGAAGATCATCGGCAACGAGCCTCTGAAGGTGATCAACGAGAGCCTCTACTACCTGACCGCGCGGATATGGCTGGCGTCTCTGCCGCACCTGAATTTGGCGGATGAGGTGGCCGTGTTCCGTCGCGAGATCATGGATGTCCTGGCGGCCCTCGAGATCGGAGACCTTGAGTCCGTCGGGCACATTCGACGCATCCACATCTCGATGAGCTTCGCGAGGCTCAAGCGGTACGCGGCGGCAGGCTGATGCGCGGAACGTCATCTTGTCGGCGCCGGTCCGCGGCGCCGGGTGGACCCACGGACCTCCCATGACCCTCGTTCATCAAACCAAGGACAAGGCACGTGCGATGAGGCGATATTCTCTGTGGAGCGTCATCCGAGGCGGGCTCTCGCAGCAGGAGCACTGGACCCCGGCCTGGCGCGATCCTCAGCCGAAGGAGAGCTACGACGTCGTCATCGTGGGCGGCGGCGGCCACGGGCTGGCGACCGCCTATTACCTCGCGAAGAACCACGGGATCACGAACGTCGCCGTGCTGGAGAAAGGGTATATCGGCAGCGGCAATGCGGGGCGCAACACGACCATCGTCCGCTCCAACTACCTCCTGGAAGGCAACGCGCATTTCTACGAGCACTCGCTGAAGCTCTGGGAGGGCCTGAGCCGGGACCTGAATTACAACGTCATGTTCTCGCAGCGCGGCGTCCTGAACCTCGCCCATTCGGACGGGCAGATGGACCAGTTCGCCCGCCGCGGCAACGCGATGCGGCTGAACGGCATCGACGCCGAGCTGTTGACCCGCGACGAGGTCCGGGAGTTCGAGCCGAACCTGGATTTCTCGGCGAAGGCCCGCTTTCCGATCCACGGCGGTTTGCTGCAGCGTCGCGCCGGCACCGCGCGGCACGACGCCGTGGTCTGGGGCTACGCGCGAGGGGCGGACCAGCGCGGCGTGGACATCATCCAGAACTGCGAGGTGACCGGTTTCCGGATCGAGCAGGGCAGGGTCCTGGGGGTGGAGACGACGCGGGGGACGATCAGCGCGAAGAAGGTGGGGTTGGCCGTCGCGGGGCACACGACGGAGCTGGCGCGCAAGGCGGGGCTCCGGCTTCCGATCGAAAGCCACCTGCTGCAGGCGATGGTTTCGGAGCCGCTCAAGCCGCTCGTGAACGGCGTCGTGACGTTCGGCGCCGGCCACTTCTACATCAGCCAGTCCGACAAGGGCGGCCTGGTCTTTGGCGGTGACCTCGACGGGTACAACTCTTACGCACAGCGGGGCAACCTGCCGATGGTCGAGCACGTGCTCGAGATCGGGCTGTCGATGCTGCCGAACCTGTCGCGGCTGCGGCTGCTGCGCCACTGGGCGGGAGTCATGGACATGTCGATGGACGGCAGCCCGATCATCGGCCTTTCGCCGATCAAGGGCCTCTATCTCAATTGTGGCTGGTGCTACGGCGGCTTCAAGGCCACGCCGGCGTCCGGCTGGACCTTTGCCTATACGATCGCCAACGACGCGCCCCACAAGCTGAACGAACCGTTGGCCCTCAATCGCTTCGAACGGGGCTATGTGATCGACGAAACGGGCAACGGCCCGGTCCCGAACCGCCACTGAACCCGGCCATTCCCCATCGCCACTGAGGAAAGAGAAGAAGGTCACCATGCTCATCCGATGCCCCTGGTGCGGCGAGCGCGACGTCTCGGAGTTCAGCTATTTGGGAGACGCCGGCAAGGTCCGGCCACGTGACCCGGAACGGGCGACGCGTGAGGACTGGCTGGACTACGTCTACATCCGCTCGAACCCGCGTGGCCCCCATCTTGAGTACTGGCACCACGCCGTGGGATGCCGGCAGTGGATCCGGGTGCGGCGCGACACCCTTACGCATGAAGTCCTGGCGACCGCTCCGGCGAATCAGCCCCTGGGGGAGGGCGCGGCAGAATGAGCGCGTCGCAGGTGAACCGCCTTGCCCAGGGCGGCCGGATCGACCGGTCCCAGACGCTGCGCTTCGCCTTCGACGGCAAGCGATTCGAAGGGTACGGGGGCGACACGCTCGCCTCGGCGCTGCTCGCCAACGGCGTGCGTCTGGTCGGCCGCAGCTTCAAGTATCACCGGCCGCGCGGCATCTTCTCGGCCGGCTCGGAAGAGCCGAACGCCCTGGTCGAGCTTCGGACCGGCGCGCGGCGGGAGCCCAACACCCGCGCCACCGTGATCGAGCTGTTCGACGGGCTGGAGGCCACCAGCCAGCACCGCTGGCCGAGCCTTGGCTTCGACGTCGGTGCGGTCAATAGCCTGATTGGCCGCTTCATCCCGGCCGGCTTCTACTACAAGACCTTCATGTGGCCGAGCTGGCACCTGTTCGAGGGGGCGATCCGGCGGGCCGCCGGGCTCGGCCGGGCGGCGACCGAGGAGGACCCCGACCGTTACGAAAGGCGGAGCGCCCATTGCGACGTGCTGGTGGTCGGGGCCGGCGCAGCCGGCCTGTCCGCGGCGAAGGCCGCCGCCGAGGCCGGGGCGGAGGTGATCCTGGTCGACGAGATGCCGGAACCGGGCGGCCGGCTGCTGCGTGAGCGGGGCGGGACCGGCGAACCCGCCGACGCTGCCTGGGCGGCGCGAACGAGCGCCGAACTCGCGGCCCTGGACAACGTCCGGATTCTGACGCGGACGACGGCGTTCGGCTATTACGACCACAACCTCGTCGCCTGCGTCGAACGAGTCGCCGATCACATGCCGGAACCCCCGCCGCATCTGCCTCGTCAGCGGCTCTGGCGCATTCGCGCCAAGCGGGTGATCCTGGCCACCGGCGCGATCGAGCAGCCCTTGGTCTTCGGCAACAACGACCGGCCCGGGGTCATGCTTGCCGGCGCCGTGCGCGCCTACGTCAACCAGTATGGCGTCTTGCCCGGGCGGCGCGCGGTGCTCTTCGTCAACAACGACGACGCCTATCGGACGGCGCTCGATCTCGTCGATGCCGGCGCCACGGTCGAGGCGGTGATCGATGTCCGCGAGGCAGTTCTCGACCGCCGGTTGGCCGATCAGGTCCGGGATCGGGGAATCCGGATCCTTCACCGGCACGCCGTCGTGGACGCCCGCGGCGGGCGTCTTGGCGTGGAAGCCGTCGAGGCGATGCCGCTGGGCGGCGGGACGGCGAGCCGGATTGACTGCGATCTGCTGTGCGTTTCGGGCGGCTGGGCGCCGGCGGTGCATCTCCATAGCCAGTCCGGCGGCAAGATCGTCTGGAGCGACGACCTCGAATGCTTCCTCCCCGGAGAGGCGAAGCAGGACACCGCGTCGGTTGGCGCCGCTGCGGGGCTGACGTCCCTCGAGGCGTGCCTAGCCGACGGCCAGGCCTGTGGCGCGGACGCCGCGGCGTCCTGCAACACCGGCGGGCGGTGGCATCGGCCCGCCCCGATCGTCGGCGGTCAGGGCGTGCCTCGGGCGCAACCCCGGCTCTGGGAGATGCCCGATCCGCCGAACCGGCACGTGAAGAAGTTCGTCGATATTCAGGACGACGTCACGGCCGACGACGTGCGTCTCGCCCACCGCGAGGGCTACAGGTCGGTCGAGCATCTGAAGCGCTACACGACGCTCGGCATGGGGACCGACCAGGGCAAGACGAGCAACCTCAACGGCCACGCTCTCATGGCGGCGCTTCGAAACGAACCGATCTCGCAGGTGGGGACGACCACCTTCCGGCCGCCCTACACGCCCGTGACGCTCGGCGTTCTGGGCGGGCGCGCCGTTCGCGACCACCTCCAGCCCCTGCGCCGCACGCCGATGGATTCCTGGCATGCCGACGCCGGCGCCACCTGGGTCAACGCCGGGCTCTGGCGTCGCCCCCGGTATTACGGCCGGCAAGGGGAAACGATGCGGGATGCCTGCAACCGCGAGGTCATCGCCACCCGCGACCGGGTCGGACTCTGCGACGTCTCGACGCTCGGCAAGATCGACATACAGGGGCCGGATGCGGCGGAGTTCCTGAACCGCGTCTACACCAATGGCTGGAAGACCCTTCCCGTCGGCCGGGCGCGGTACGGGCTGATGCTGCGCGAGGACGGCATCGTCAAGGACGACGGCACGACGTCGCGCCTGGGTGAGAACCACTACGTCATGACCACCACCACGGCGAACGCGGCCGAGGTGCTGGCCTGGCTGGAGTTCCATCTCCAGGCGGTCTGGCCGGAGCTCCGCGTCAAGGTGACGAGCGTCACAGACCAATGGGCGGCGATGGCAATCGCCGGGCCCCGGTCGCGGGACGTCCTGGCGAAGGTCGTGGACGTGGACGTCTCGAACGAGGCCTTGCCCTTCATGGGGGTGACGGAATGCCGGGCCGCCGGCGTGCCGGCGCGGCTGTTCCGCATCAGCTTCTCGGGCGAGCTTGCCTATGAACTGAACGTGCCGTCGGATTACGGTCGGCACGTCTGGGAGGCCTGCCTGGAAGCGGGCGCGGCCTTCGAGATCGTGCCCTATGGCCTCGAGGCCCTGGACACCATGCGCATCGAGAAGGGCCACGTTACGGGGGCAGAGCTCGACGGCCGGACCACGGCCGAGGATCTCGGCCTCGGGCGCATGGTGAGCGGGAAGAAGCCCTTCATCGGCAAGGGGCTGCTCGATCGGGAAGGGCTCGTTGACCCGAACCGGAAGCGCCTCGTCGGCCTGATTCCGGTGGACCGGAAGACGCCCCTGCGGGGCGGCGCCCAGATCGTCGCCGATCCGGACGCGCCGCCGCCGGTGCCGATGCTGGGCCATGTGACCTCGGCGGCCTACAGCCCGAAGCTCGGCCACCCGATCGCGCTCGCGCTCCTGAGCGGAGGGGCCGAGCGCGAGGGCCAGACCCTGCACGTCGTCGATCCGGTGCGCGGCGGCACGAAGGTGGCCGTGACCGTGACGTCACCGGTCTTCTTCGATCCGGAAGGAAAGAGACTCCATGCCTGAGAAGGTGGAACGCCGCTCGGCCCTTGCCGAGATATACCGAACCGGGAGCTTCGGCCTGCAGGGGGATGGCGGGCCGGGGGTCCGGCTGACCGAGCGCCGCGCGTTGTCGATCGTCGAGATCCAGGCCTGGCCGGACGCGGCGGCTGCCGTGCGGGATGGTGTCGGGTCGGCGTTGGGGCTCCGCCTGCCGCACGAGCCCAATCGCGCCGTCCTTCTCGAGGACGGGACGTCGGCGATCGCCATCGGACCCGATCGCTGGCTGGTGGTAGAGCGGGAGAGGCGTGATCTCTACGGACTCCTGCGCGCGGCGTTGGGCGAGAACCAAGCTGCCGTCACGGACCAGGGGCATGGCCGCGTCGGGCTGAGGCTCGAGGGCCGCAACGTCCGCGATCTGCTCTCGAAGGGAACCTCCGTGGATCTGCGGCCGAGCCGCTTTCCCCCAGGCCAGAGCGCCGGCACGAAGCTCGATCACGTCGCCGTCCTGCTGCATTGCCTCGACCGCGACCGCTTCGATCTGTTCGTGCTGCGCAGCTACGCCGTGAGCCTGTACGAATGGATCCTGGACGCGGCGCTCGAATTCGGCTGCCGGGTGGAAGATCCGATCTGAGGCGAACGCTACAAGAGCTACGGAGAGAACGCTCTCCCCTGTAGCTTCGATGGTGCCGCGGGAACGGTTATGACCGGACGGTGCGCTTTGGGGGCGTCCGCCCGCGGGGGCAGGAACGAGGGCCTTTCGCTCCGCGTTCCATGGCGTGCCGGACGATCTTGCGCGTGAGCGCCGGCAGGGCCTCGCCGGCGAGGTCATCGCGGGGGATCCAGACGCCGTCCTGGGCCGCAGCGTCCGCCGCGACCCCGGTGGCAAAGACGGCGAATTCCAGGTCGCAATGCGAAAGGGGGTGGCGCACCCGGCCCGGCAGCGCGCGCCATCGCGCGGCGAAGGGCGCCTGCGGGAGGGCCGTCCTGCGGCTCCAGGCCCGCGCGCGCCATTCCGTCGACGGCAGCTCCATCATGCCGCCGAGCGGCCCCTTCGACGGGCGTCGCCGCAACAGGACGGCTCCGTCCGGCCGCTCGGCCCAGAACGCGACGCCGAACTTCCGGGGCCGCGGCGGTCGCGGCGGCCTGACCGGCAGGCGCTCGGCGATGCCGCGGACGCGGGCGCGGCAAAACTCGCACCACGGGCAGCGATCGCAGCGCGGCCGGCGCGGCAGGCAGACCGTCGCGCCGAGGTCCATGACGGCCTGGACGTAGTCGCCGGGCCGCTCCACCGGCGTGAGTGCCGCTGCCAGCTCCCGCACCCGGCGCCGCGCCGCCGGCACGGGCTCCTCCACGGCGAACAGGCGCGCGATCACGCGTTCGACATTGCCGTCGACCGGCGTCGCCTTGCGGCCGAAGGCGATGGCGGCGATCGCGGCGGCGGTGTAGGGGCCAATGCCAGGCATCGCCGCCAAGTCGGCCTCGTCCTCCGGAAAGCGGCCGCCATGCCGTTCCACGAGGACCCGCGCGCAGGCGTGCAGGTTGTGCGCCCGCGCATAGCGGCCAAGGCCGGCCCAGGCGCGCAAGACCTCCTCGAGCGGGGCGGCGGCCAGATCCTCGACCGTCGGCCAGCGATCCACGAACGGGTCGAAGTAGCGCTTCGCCGTTTCGACGCGGATCTGCTGCAGCATGATCTCGCTGACCCACACGCGATAGGGATCGGAGGGTTCCCCGGGCGGCATGCGCCACGGCAGGTGCCGACGATGTCGGTCGTACCAGGCGAGGAGACGCTGCGGAAGCGCGCGCAGGGAAGCGGGAAGCGGCGACACGGAACCGGTGACCAGGCCTTGACGGCGAAGCGCGGCCCAAGCATCTGGGCCGCCGGATCGAGATAGGGCCCGGAAGCGGTCGGGCAAGGGGGCCGGGCGGACGGGCCCGTCCTGCCGCCGCGTCGTTCTCGGTTTGGAGGCGTGAATCGCCTCCGCGGTTGCTCTGCCTCGGCGGGTGACCTAACTGAACGCTCAGATGCCGTCCCAGAAGAGGAGTCGGACCGGTGCGCAGATCCCTTTCCGCCTTGGTCGTCATGGCGCTGGCGATCACCCTGATCGAGATCGAGGAGGTTCGTGCCGTGGACCAGACCTATGACACCGAAAAGGCGACCATCCGCGTCCAGACCTTCGCCGATGGGCTCCGCCACCCTTGGGGCCTTGCCTTCCTGCCGGACGGACGGATGCTGGTGACGGAGCGCGAGGGAAACCTGCGCATCGTCTCGCCGGAGGGCGAGATTTCCGATCCGCTGGCCGGGGTGCCGCGGGTCGACGCGCGCGGTCAGGGCGGGCTGCTCGACGTGGCGCTCGATCCGGACTTCGCCGAGAACCGGCTCGTCTATCTGAGCTATTCCGAACCGGGCGAAGGCGGCAACAGCACCGCGGTTGCCCGCGGCCGGCTGGCCGATGACGATTCGCCACGCCTTGCGGAGGTCGAGGTCATCTTTTCTCAGAAGCCGAAATACAACGGCACGGCCCATTTCGGCTCGCGTCTCGTCTTCGACAACGAGGGGCGTCTCTTCGTCACTCTCGGCGAGCGATTCGACGAGCGGATTCGGACCAAAGCTCAGGAACTCGACACCCATATCGGCAAGATCGTGCGCATCAATCCCGACGGTTCGGTTCCGGAGGACAACCCGTTCGTCGGCCGGGAGGACGCGCTTCCGGAGATCTGGTCCTACGGCCACCGCAACGTGCAGGGGGCGGCGCTGCACCCCGAAACCGGCGCGCTCTGGATCAACGAGCACGGTCCGAGGGGCGGCGACGAGATCAACATCCCCGAAGCCGGAAAGAACTACGGTTGGCCGGTTGTTTCCTACGGCGTCAACTATGACGGCACGCCGGTGGGCACGGGCGAGCAGCACGCTGAAGGCATGGAAGACCCGATCTACTATTGGGTGCCCTCGATCGGCACCTCGGGCATGGCCTTCTACACGGCCGATGCAATTCCCGGATGGCGCGGGAGCGTCTTCGTCGGCGGCCTGGCGATTCCGAAACTCGTCCGTCTCGAGATCGACGGGCGCGAGGTGACGGCGGAGGAGGACCTGATCGCCGATCTGGGCCTGCGCATCCGCACGGTGACCCAAGGGCCCGACGGCGCCCTGTATGTCCTGACGGATGAGCCGGACGGTGAGATCCTGCGCATCGGTGCCGCCGGCGACGAGGCGACGGCGACGCATCCGACGGATCAGGCGGAGTAGCAGGGCACCGGCTCCTGAACGCTCCGGCTCACATCAACGCGGAAGCGGCCGGTCCGGCACCGCCAGGAACCGCTCCGGCAGGGCCGCGACGGACCCGCTTGCCGCCGGCGCCATATCTAAAGAATATGCCGTTCCGTTTCAGTGCGTTAGACTCCTCAGTGCGTTAGACTCCGGCGGGTTGAGGGTTTAGGCGCGCAGCCTGCGGCCGCGCTGCGCGCTCGCCGTTTCCGAGCAGGTCGATGTGTAGCTTCACGCAATCGCCGCGATAGATGATTTCGGCAACGTAGATGGCCGTTCCCTCGTCGTCGATCACGACGCAGCGGCATTCGGCCGTCGGCGAATTCAGCGCCACCTTCAGCAGGTCCGCCGTTTCCGTGTCTGCGCTGCCGATGATCAGCGTCTGATGCGCCCTGGCGATGTTGATGTCGTCGAGCGTGGTCAGGATCGGCAGCGCCATATGCGTCTGGAACGCATCGGGGTCGCGTTCGTAGATGTGGCGGGCGAGGTAGAGATTCACCACGGCGAACGGCTCGTTCCGGCGCAACTGGACGCTGCGCAGGAACAGATAACTCGGCGCGGGCCTGCCGTCGTCCGCGTTGAGCCGCGGCTGCGTCGGCGGGTTCTTGGTCGGAATGATGTTCGGAACGTTGTCCTTGATGGTCGATATGAGCGATGACCAGCTCGTCTCGAGCGTCAGCCACCGCTTGTCCTGGATGCGATCGGCCACGAAGGTGCCGCGGCCCTGATGCCGGTGGACCAGTCCCTCCTTCTGCAGCAGGTCCACCGCCTGCCGGACGGTGACCCGCGCAACCTGAAACTCCTCCTCCAGTTCGTCCAGGGTCGAGATCTTCTCGCCCGGTTTCCATTGGCCGTCTTCGATTCGGCGGCGCAGCGCGCTGGCCACTTGGAGATAAAGCGGGATCCGGCTGCGCTTATAGGTGCTTGCCAGTTGCGACATGACTATCTTTCTATTGTTGTGATCATCGCATGAATAAACCCTAATTGAGCAAGAATCCGTATACCCGCAAGTTGGGTGATTTCGCTACCGGTTCTTTCGCGCACAGGTTGCGGCTGGCGATCTGTGACTCGAGACGCCGGGCGATGGTCAGTCGCGGGCGCTGACGACGCCGCTTATTAGGTTCCCGCTGTAGAGGGAGGCGAGGTCGATGTCGCCCGATTCGGCGACCGGCTGCAGTTGTCGGGCCAGCCTTTGCAGGGTCGCCTCCTGCCGCCGCCGGATCGTCTCCGCTTCTGCCACGTCGACGGCGGCGAATCGGATAGAGCTGCCGGGTCTGCGCCGACCGACGACCGGAAGATCGGCCGAGATGACGGTGGCGATCTTGGGGTAGCCGCCGGTGGTCTGGTGATCGGCCAGGAGCAGGATCGGCTGACCCGAGCCGGGCACCTGAACGGCGCCGGTGACGATGCCGTCGGAGACGATGTTGTAGCCGTCGCGGTGCTCGAGCTTCGGCCCTTCGAGGCGGAACCCCATCCGGTCGGCGTTCGGGGAAATGCGGTACTCGGCCGAAAGGAAAGTCCGGACCGCCTCTGCCGTGAAATGGTCGTCCTGCGGGCCGAGCACGACGCGAACCGGCCGGCTCAGGCCGAGATCCGGCACCTGCCGCAGCGCGGCCTCCCCGCGGTCCGTGGCCTCCTCCAGCGCGAGCGGCAGGAGATCGCCCGCCTGCAGCGGCCGCCCGGCCAGGCCGCCAAGTCCCCCGCGCGCATAGGTCGAGACGCTGCCAAGGCAGGGGGCGATGTCGAAGCCGCCCTCCACGGCCAGATAGGCGCAAGCGGAATCGGACAGGGCGCCGACGCGAAAGATCTGGCCGCGGCGCAGCCGCAGGCTTCGCCAAGGCGGCAGAATGCGTGGCGCCGTCTCGTCGCCACGGATCTCGATGCCCGTCTGCGTGCCGGTCAAGGCCAGCCGCACGGAGTCCGCAGCGACCTCCAGGGTCGGTCCCTGGACCAGGATCTCCAGCGCCGCCGTGCCGGGAGGATTGCCGGCGAGAGCGTTCGCCAGGCGCAGGCTCTCGGAGTCCAGCGGACCGGAGACCGGAACGCCGACGTCCTGATGGCCGAATCGGCCGAGGTCCTGGACCGTCGTATGCAGCCCCGGCTGCACGACCTTCAATACCGCGCTCACGGCAGGATTTCCTCGCTGGGAACCCGGTACGTCTCCGCTTGAACGGCGGCGCGGATGGCCTCGAATTCGCCGGCGGTGATCGGCTCGAAGCGCACGGCGTCGCCCGGGGCGAACAGCGCGGGCGCGGGCCAGCGCAGGTCAAAGAGCCGGATCGGGGTGGAGCCGATCAGATGCCATCCGCCCGGGCTTTCGAGCGGATAGATCGCCGTCATCGAGGTCGCGATCGCGACCGATCCGGCCGGCACACGCAGCCGGGGATCGGCGCGGCGCGGCAGGACCAGAGATTCCGGCAGATCGCCCATGTAAGGGAAGCCGGGAACGAAGCCGATCATGTAGACGTGATAACGGGTGCCGCTGTGGAGCGAAACGACGTCCTCGACGCTCAGCCCGGTACGCTCCGCCACTTCGGCGATGTCCGGGGCGTGGCTCGCCTCGTAGCAGACCGGCACGCGCCAGAGCCGCGTCGCCCGCCGCCCTTCCTGCGGGCGGTCGAGAAGCGCCTCGATGCTGCGCGTCAGCTCCGCCGCCGTGGTTTCGAGCGGGTCGTAATGGACCAGCAGAGATCGGAAGGTCGGGACGGTCTCGATCACCCCCGGAAGGGCCGCCGCGCGAAGGCTCGCATCGAGCCGCAGCACTCGGTCGTTCACCGCCCGGTCGACGGCGTTGCCGAACTGCACCACGAGACCCGTGTCGCCGCTCCGAAGAAACCGAACCTCCATATCCCGATCCGCCCCCTTCGATTCGCCACTCAGCCGGTCCGGCGCCAGAGGTTCCGGGTGGACCGTCGGGCCGGCCGGGGCATAAACTCGAAGCACAGGCTCATTGTTTCGCGCATCCGGAAAATCTTGTTATCATACTATTCTTAGAACCATATCGCTGTCGGCAATGTGAAGAAAGGCGCCCGGCGCAAAGGCTGCCGAAGGCGGGATAAAGGCAATGGCAAGGCAGATCAACCTCAACGCGGACATGGGGGAAGGGTTCGGCGGCTATAAGATGGGCGATGACGATGCGCTCCTGAAGATCGTCCGGTCCGCCAACATCGCCTGCGGCTTCCACGCCGGCGACCCGGTCACCATGCATCATCTGGTCACCCGCGCCAAGGAAGAGGGCGTCAGCATCGGCGCGCATCCCGGGTTCAACGATCTGTGGGGCTTCGGACGGCGCCGCATCGACATGAGCCCGAGGGAGCTGGAATACATGGTGGCCTATCAGATCGGCGCGCTGCAGGCGATGGCCGCCTATGCCGGCACCAAGGTCACGCATGTGAAGGCGCACGGCGCCCTCAACAACATGGCCGCCGAAGACGCGGATCTCGCCATGGCCATCGGACGGGCGATCAAGACGGTCGACCGGGATCTGATCTACGTCGCGCTCGCCGGGTCGGAGATGGACAAGGCGGCGGAAGCGCTCGGGCTGCCGGTCGCCCGCGAGGGCTTCTGCGACCGGCTTTACGAGGACGACGGCAATTTGACCTCCCGCAAGGTTCCAGGCGCGGTCATCAAGGACCCGGAGATCGCCACGAAGAACGTCGTCAACATGGTCCTCAACCAGGAGGTCGTTTCGCGCAACGGCAAACGCATCCCGCGGCGCTTCGACACCTTGTGCGTCCATGGCGACGAGCCGAGCGCGGTCGAGCTCGCACGCGCCGTGCGCGCGGCGCTGGAGGACGCGGGCGTGCGGGTCGTGCCGCTGACGGAAATGGGGCTGACCTGAGCGCCGCGCGCCGATTCCGGTTCGATCGGTCGGTTTCGTTCCGCTGCGGCGCACGACCTTGCATGATGCAGGGCCGGAAGAACACGTGGCGGCGTCCTTCGGCGCGCCGCTACCAGCGCTGCTGAACCACGGGACGAGGACAATGGCCGCACCGCTCTTTCACATGATCGCCGGCGCGCCGACGCCGGTGGCGCCGTTCAGCCACGCCGTCGAGGCCGATGGGTGGGTCTTCGTCACCGGCCAGATGCCCACGTTTCCGGAAGACGACGCGAAGCCGCTCCCCGAAGGCGTGGAGGCGCAGACGCGCCGGGTCATGGAGAATCTGAAGATCGTCCTTGCCGGTCTCGGGCTCGGCCTGGAGCACGTCGTCTGCGCGCGCGTCTTCCTGACCCATTTCCAGGACGACTACGCGGCGATGAACGCGGTTTACGCGTCCTACTTCCCGGCCGACCGGCGCCCGGCGCGGACCTGCATCGGGGTGACGGGGCTGGCCCGCGACGCCCGCGTCGAGATCGACCTGATTGCCCGGCGCCCGTAGCGTCGAAGTGTTGTAGCGGCGAAGTGTTTTCGTGGTGGCGCCATGCGCTGCCCGACATCGCGCCACCACGCTTGTTCCGTCCTTGAAACTACGCGTCGGCGACCTCACGCCATAGCGCGTTCGATTGCGACGGGCCGAACGGATCGCGAATGGGATCGCCGGCGGGACACCGCAAACGCAGCCACCAGGCCCGTGCCGAACAGCAGCAGCATCTGCGGTTCGGGCACCACCAGAAGCTTCTGGCTGTGAATGATGGGCTGGGGGGTCAGGGGAATATACCCGTTGGTGCTGATTCCGTGCCCCACCTCCAGTGACCCAACGGAAAAGTCGAACAGCACGGCGCTGGTGTTGGTGATGTCCAGGACGCCGTCGATCGTGCCGTCGTCGAGCGCGGTGAAATCGGAGACGCTGCCGGCCCTGAACGTGTAAGGGCTCGTCGGTCCGCTGAACGCAAAGCCCGTAAACGGCGTGGAGAAGGTCAGCGAAAAGCTGCCGAGGAGGGTTGTGCCATCATAGAGCGTAAAGGTCGCGGACGGGGCGCCGACACCCGAAATCCGAACGACGTTGAGGATCCCGGCCAGGGTGTCCGCGATGTTGAAGGGATTGTCCGGGGACCCGGGTGACAAATCGGGCGGTGCGGGAAGGCTGAAGCGCACCCGCATGGTCTCGCCGAAGGCGAGCGGCACCGCTCCGGCCGTTTCCGGGAGAAGACCTGCGGCCGCCGCGATGCAGACCAACGCCGTCCCGATCGGCCGCCGTGCGCGGCGCCCCGCTCGCGGCAGGCGGTCCGCCAGAACGCTGCCGAAAGCACGGACGCAGCGGCTCAACGCACCAATAGCACAAGTATTAACCAAGTTTGAGACTTCCATTTTCCAGATGTCCCCTGATTGCACTTGAACATTTATCTTGAAGCAAAAATTATACCAAATTCTCGCGGTCGTTGGGAATCAAATCCATGAATTCGGGCTGGATTCATCTTGTGGTTCCAGATGTAGATTTTCCCGACAGCCGGGTCCTTCCGGACGATCTTGTGGAGCGTCGCGAGGCGGAGCCGCGCCCCGAGCCCGAGCCGGTCGAGATGGGTGGGCTCGATCAGATGGTCGTCGCGACGGCCTGCGGGTGCCGGCCGAGCAGCGCCGCCTCGCGCAAGCGCGATGGCTCCATCGGCGGGGTCAGTGGTTGTGGGGGCGGGCTCGGGTCGGAAGCTGGGCGCGGAAGCTCAGGTAATGCTCGCCCGCGGACAGCGCCAGGATGGCCCGCAACTCGTCGAGCGGCGCCGGATGGTTGTCGACGCGAAAATCGATGAGCGGATAATCCTCGGACCCCGCGACCAGAATGGCGGCGGATTGCCGGCCTCGCTTGTCGCCGCCCGCGGCCTCGCCGGCGACCACGGCGGTCAGCAGACGCTCGGCGAAGGGCAGGTCGGAGCCATCCCGATACGCCCGGTCCATGGCCTCCAGGACCGACTCCCCGCGGAGCTTGTTCCCGGCGATGGAGTATCCGTCCCGAACCAGGTGGCCGGTGACGCCTTCGGTCGCCGGCCCCGTCCAGGCGGCCGCGCGGCCCTGCCGGTCGACGACATGGACCTGACGGTGATCGCGTCCTTCGTCGGCCTCGATCAGCCGCCGGACCACTGTCTCGGCCGGCGCGCCCGCCGCCAGAAGCTCCAGCCCGCGCGGCCCGTAGTAGGGGTTGGTCGTCGCCTGGGTTGCCAGCGCGCCGATACCGGCGCGGGCGTGGGGCACGAGCGATCCGACCGCGAGGTGGAAGGTGGCGGCGGCCACGCCGAAATGGCCGGTTGCCCGGTCCAGCGCCACGATCGAGTAGGTCATCCTCGGCGCTACCGGTTCGCAAGCTCGACCAGCGCGGCGGTCAGCACGCGGGCGCCGTCGGCCAGATCGCCCGGCTCCGCACTCTCCGATTCGTTGTGGCTCACGCCGCCGGCGCAGGGCACGAAGATCATGCCGGCCGGGCAGACCGCCGCCAGGTGCATCGCGTCGTGGCCGGCGCCGGAGACCATCTCCAGGGCGGGGAGGCCGAGCGCGTCCGCCGCGCGGCGGATCGTGCCGACGACCGCCGGGTCGAACCGGGTCGGCGGAACGTCGGTCGTCCGCGTGACCGTAACGGTGCAGCCGCGCGCGTGCTCGGCACAGATCGGCTCGATCCGACCGGTCAACTGATCGATCACCGCTTGGTCGGGGTGGCGGAAGTCGATGGTGAAGAAGACTCGGGCCGGCACCGTGTTGGGCGAGCCGGGCGACACCTCGAAGCGGCCGACGGTGAAGCGAACGGTGTCGCTCGGGTCGGCCATTGCCCGGTCCAGGGCCTCGACCATGGCGGCGGCGGCCTTGAGCGCGTCCTTGCGCAGGCGCAGGGGCGTCGTTCCGGCGTGCGCGGCCTCGCCCAGAACTTCGACCGAGAACCAGCGCGAGCCCTGGATTCCGCCGACGACGCCGATGGGCTTGCCGGCCGCCTCGAGCCGCGGTCCCTGCTCGATATGCGCCTCGACATAGGCGGCGACGGGAAAGCCGAGCGGCCGGCGCGGCAGGTCCGGCGTTGCCGCCAGGAAGTCCCGCAGCGCGTCGCCCAGCGTCACGCCGGCGCTGTCCGTCGCCGAAAGCTGGTCCGCGAGGCTCATCCGGCCGGCGAAGGCGGCGGACCCGGTGGTCCCGGGCTGGAAGCGGCTGCCTTCCTCGTTGGTCCAGGCGACCACCTCGATGGAGCGCCGTGTTCGGATGCCGGCGTTGTGAATGGCCTCGAGCGCCTCGAGCCCGGCAAGCACGCCGTAGGCGCCGTCGAACTTGCCACCGGTCGGCTGGCTGTCGAGATGGCTGCCGGTCAGGACGGGCGGCGCCGCCGGATCCTCGCCCTCGAGCCGGAGGAAGAGGTTGCCCGCGTCGTCGCCGCTGGCGGTCAGGCCGAGCTCGCCCGCCCAGGCGATCATCCGACGGCGCGCCTCGGCGTCCTCCCGGGAAAGCGCCGGGCGGTTGACCCCGCCATTGGCCGTTCCTCCGATCTCTGCCATGGCCATCAGCCGCGCCCAGAGACGGCCTTCCTCCACGGCCGAGGCAGCGGTCGTCGCGGCGCCGTTCATCGAGTCCATCGGTGCCATCGGGTCTCCTTCCATGCGGGTCAGGCGAGGGGCTTGTTGGCCGGGGCGGCAAGATCCACGCGGTGCGGTTCGTCGATGAAGCGCCGTTCGATCACCGCTTCCAGCGCGGCCATGTTCTGCTCGGCCCGCAGGATGTGGTCGTGCATCTCGCGCCGCGCCGCCTCGGCATCCCGGCGGCGGAATGCGTCCAGCAGGCGCCGATGGGCGGCCAGGCCGTCCTCGGCCAGGCGATGGACGTCGCTCGGGATGTCGCCGTCGTCCGGATCGGCGTAGAGCTTGCGGAAGACCGTGCAGTCCCGCAGCAGCGCGTTGATGAACCGGCAGTTGAAGGCCAGAAGCGGGTTGGGGCAGGCGTTGGCGAGGACATCGTGGAAATCGAGTTCCGCCAGACGCTGCCGGTAGGTCATCTGCTTGTCGGCCGGGGCGCAGCTGCACAGGCCGATGGAAGCCTCCAGCGCCTGGAAGTCGGTCTCGGTCAGCCGGTCGGCCACCAGCGCCGCCAGCTCTGGCTCGAGCAGCCGGCGGACCGCGTAGACCTGATCGATCGCGAGGTCCTGAAAATAGAAGTAATTGGCCAGGAGCTGCGTCGACCGGTCGACGGAGACGCTGGCCACGGTTGCGCCCCCCTTGGGGCCGGTCGAAACCCGCACCAGACCTTGGACCTCCAGCGACTTCAGGGCCTCGCGGATCGTTCCCTTGCTGACGCCGAACCGGTCGATCAGCGCCTTTTCCTGCGGCAGGCGGTCGCCCGGCGAGAGGCCCTCGACGGCGATCCAGGTCTTGATCTGTTCCGCCACCCAGTCCGAGCGCTTCGGCGGGGCGCGGCGTAAGGACTTGCTCATGCCGGAACCAGATTTTTTCATATTAGTCATATTTATCATGATGAACTTGACATGTTCGGCGCGCCCGGGCAAGGTTTTGTTAAAACCTTAACGAGTGCGGCCAGCTTGAACCGCACCAACCGCGACCGTCTTGCAAGGGAGCCACAGGGATGATTCATCGGAAGGGCATGGCCAAGCGCTTGGCCGCGGGATTGACCGCAGCGCTGGTAGCGGGGCTTTCGGCATTTGCCGCAGAGGCGCAGATCCCCGAGGACGTGCTGGTCGTCGGCCAGGTCGCCGAGCCGAAGTCTCTGGATCCCGCCACGGTTACCGCCGTCAACGACTTCCGGATCCTGGTGAACGTCTACGACGGCCTGACCCGATACGCCGACGGCACCTTGCGGGTTGTCCCGGGCCTCGCCGAATCCTGGGAGATCAGCGAAGACGGGACGGTCTACACCTTCAAGCTTCGCGAGGGGGTGACCTTCCATGACGGCACGCCGTTCAATGCCGAGGCGGTCAAGTTCAACTTCGACCGCATGCTGAACGAGGACCATCCCTATCACGACACCGGTCCGTTCCCTCTGGCATTCTTCTTCAGCGCCATCGAGAGGACGGAGGTGATCAACGAGTATGAGGTGGCGCTCCATCTGAGTGAGCCTTACGCGCCGCTTCTATCCAACCTCGCCTATCCGACGGGCCTTATGGTTTCGCCGACCGCGGTCAAGGAACACGGCAAGGACTTCGGGCGCAATCCCGTCGGCACCGGCCCGTTCGCGTTCAGGCTGTGGGAGAGCAACCGCCAGGTCGCGCTCGTGCGCAACGAGGATTACTGGGACGGGGCGCCGCCGCTCCGCGGCATCGTGTTCCGGCCGATCACCGACGCCAATGCCCGGGTCAGCGCAATGCTGTCGGGCGACATCGACCTGATGGTCGAGGTGCCGCCGGACAGCCTGTCGGTCTTTGAGGAGTCGGACGACTTCGTCATCCACGAGCAGGCCGGCCCGCATCTCTGGTTCCTGATCCTCAACATGAAGGAAGGGCCCTTCACCGACAAGCGCATGCGCCAGGCCATCAATCACGCGATCAACAAGAAAGCGCTGGTCGAGAACGTGCTGCAGGGCACGGCGACGGTGGCCACCGGACCGATTCCCGCCGCCTTCGGCTGGGCCTACAACGAGGAGCTGGAGCCCTATCCCTACGACCCGGAGAAGGCGCGCGCGCTGATCGCCGAGGCGGGGCAGGAAGGGGCGGAGCTGACGTTCTACGTGACCGAGGGCGGCTCCGGCATGCTCGCGCCGGTTGCCATGGGCACCGCGATCCAGGCGGATCTGGCAGCGGTGGGGCTCGACGTTTCGATCGAAACCTACGAGTGGAACACCTTCCTTGGCAAGGTCAATCCCGGGCTTGCCGGCAAGGCCGACATGGCGGAGATGGCCTGGATGACGAACGATCCGGATACCCTGCCGTATCTGGCCCTGCGCACGGAGGCCTGGCCGGAGAACGGCGGATTCAACTCCGGCTATTATTCGAACCCGAAGGTCGATGAGCTGCTGGAGAAGGCGCGGACCTCGACGGACCGGGCGGAGCGCGCGGCGCTCTACAAGGAGATGCAGGCGATCGTCTACGAGGACGCGCCCTGGGTGTTCGTTGCCAACTGGAAGCAGAACGCGGTCACCACCGCCCGGGTCAAGGACTTCGTTCTGCAGCCGTCCTTCCTGCTGCTTCTGCACGAGGTGGGCAAGAAGTAAGGCCCGCCGCCGCCTCATTCCGCGCGGGAGGAAGCGGCCCATGATGGGCTACGTCGTCCGCCGGCTGCTGCTTACGCTGCCGGTTCTGTTCGGCATCTCGGTCATCGTGTTCCTGGTGATCTCGCTGATCCCCGGGGACCCGGCCACCGCAATCCTCGGTGCCTACGCGACGCCGGAGAACGTCGCCCGCCTCAATGCCGAGCTCGGCCTCGACAAGCCCTTGCCGGTGCAGTTCCTGATCTGGTTGGGCGGCGTGCTGGAAGGGGATTTCGGTCGCTCCTATTCCCTAAACCGTCCGGTCGCCGCGGAGGTGGCCGACCGCCTCGGCCCGACCCTGATCCTGGCGGGCGCCGCCCTGGTGCTGTGCACGCTGTTTGGCCTGCTCGCGGGCGTGGTGGCGGCGGTGAAGCAATATGGCTGGCAGGACAAGGCGATCACGCTGCTGGTGCTGATCGGCATCTCGACGCCGTCCTTCTTTCTCGGGATCGTGCTCATCCTGTGGTTCTCTGTCGGCCTCGGCTGGTTTCCGACCGGCGGCATGTACGCGCTCTTCGGTGACGGCGGGGTCCTGGAGCTGCTGCACCATCTGGCTCTGCCGGCGCTGACGCTTGCCGTGGTGGCGACCGGGGTGGTCGCCCGGCTCACCCGCGCCAACATGCTCGAGGTGCTGCGGCAGGACTACATCCGAACCGCGCGTGCCAAGGGGCTCCGCGAGCGCGGCGTAATCTACCGGCACGCCTTGAGGAACGCGCTCGTGAACGTCATCCCCATCCTCGGCATCCAGGCGGGCTTTGTGCTCAGCGGCGCCGTCTACATCGAGAGCGTCTTCCAATGGCCGGGGATCGGCCGCATGCTGGTGACCGCCATTTCGACCCGGGACATCCTGCTGGTGCAGGGCGGCGTCCTGGTGGTGGCGGCCTGCTACGTCCTCATCAACCTGCTGGCGGATGTGCTCCAGGCGGCGCTCGATCCGCGCGTCAAGGTCTGATGACGGCCGTCACCGCCCTCGACGAATCCGGCGACGCCCCGGTCGGAGGCCGTCCCGGCGCCTGGGCGCGGCTCGGCCGCAACCGCCTCGCCGTGCTCGGCCTGGCGCTCGTGACCGCCCTTACCGGGATCGCCGCCGCGGCACCTCTGCTGCCTCTGGCCGACCCGAACGCCACCGACGTCGCCAACCGGCTGCAGGAACCGTTCTCCGCAACACACTGGCTCGGCACCGACCAACTCGGCCGGGACATTCTCGCCCGGCTGGTCTGGGGCACCCGCGTCAGCCTGGCGGTCGGGATCGCGGCGACCCTGGTCGCCACGATCATCGGCGCGTTCATCGGGCTCGTCGCCGCCTATTACGGCCGTTGGCTCGACAATCTGCTGATGCGCGGGATCGACATGCTGATGGCCTTTCCGTACCTGCTGCTGGCGCTCGCCATCGTCGCCGTTCTGGGCCCGGGCCTTCTGAACGCGATGTTCGCGATCGCCGTCGTCAACATCCCGTTCTTCGCCCGCGCGGTGCGTGGTGCGACCGTCAGTCTGGTGTCCCGCGAATACGTTGACGCGGCGCGGCTCTGCGGCTTTTCCGACTCGCGGATCATCGCGCGCGAGCTGCTGCCCAACGTCTTGCCGGTGATCGTGATCACCATGTCGACCACGCTCGGCTGGATGATTCTGGAGACCGCGGGCCTATCCTTCCTCGGCCTCGGCGCGCAGCCGCCCCAGGCCGACCTCGGCAGCATGCTGGGCGACGGGCGCAAGCTGATCGTCAACGCGCCGCATGTCGCCGCGATCCCGGGCCTGGTGATCCTGGTTCTGGTGATCGGGACCAATCTGGTCGGCGACGGCCTGCGCGACGTGCTCGATCCGCGGCTCAAGGCGGGGGCGCTGACGCGTCCGGTGGCGGCGACGGCGGTGGCCATTCCGCGCTCCGCGGCGCAGGGCATAGGCGGGGCCATCTCGCCGGTGCGCGCCGAGGCACCGTTGCTTTCGGTTCGGAACCTCGAGACTCACTTCACCATCGGGCGTGAGGTCTATCGCGCCGTGAACGGGGTGAGCTTCGACATCGCGCCCGGAGAAGCCGTCGGGATCGTCGGCGAATCCGGCTCGGGCAAGTCGGTGACCGCCCTGTCGCTCCTTCGCCTGGTGCCCACACCGCCCGGGCGGATCGTGGGTGGCGCGGTTCGGTTCCGGGACGAGGAGCTGCTGGGGGCGCCCCTGCACCGGCTGCAGGACATCCGCGGCAACCGGATCGCCTACATCTTTCAGGACCCGCTCACCACCCTTAATCCGCTTTTCACCGTCGGTGAGCAGGTGGCCGAAGCGATCCGCCGCCATCAAGGCCTCGACCGCGGCCGCGCCCTGGCCCGGGCCGCCGACCTCTTGGAAAGCGTCCAGATCCCGCGGGCAAGGGAGCGGCTCGGCGCCTATCCGCACGAGCTGTCGGGCGGTCAGCGGCAGCGGGTGACGATCGCTATGGCCCTAGCCAACGATCCGGACCTGATCGTCGCCGACGAACCGACGACGGCGCTCGACGTGACGACGCAGGCGCAGGTGCTGCGGCTGCTCGACGAGCGGCGGCGGGAGCGGGGGGCGGCGCTCATCTTCATCACCCACGACTTCGGCGTGGTCTCGGAACTCTGCGACCGGATCCTGGTGATGTATGCCGGCCGCGTCGTCGAGGAGGGGCCGGTCGAAACCGTGTTCGCCGATCCGCGCCATCCCTACACGCGGCGGCTCATGGCCTGCGTCCCCGTCCTGGGCCAGCCCGAACGGTCGATCGACGCCATCCCGGGCCTTCCGCCGGCCGTAAACCGGCTGCCGCCGGGCTGTGCCTTCGCGCCGCGCTGCACCCTGGCGGTAGAGGCCTGCCGCCGCGGCGAGATCGCCCTGGAGCGACTCGGCGACAACCACGCGGTCCGGTGCATCCGGGCGCGGGAGCCCGGCCTTGCCTGACCTCGTCATCGAGACGCGGGACCTTTGCCGCAGCTTCGGCGGCGACCGGCGCTGGCTCGGCGCGCGCCGGCCGCCGATCCGGGCGGTCGATGGCGTCTCGCTTGCGGTCGAACGCGGAGGCACCCTCGGCATCGTCGGCGAGTCGGGCTGCGGCAAGTCGACGCTTGCACGCATGCTTGTAGGGCTTCTCAAGCCGACCGCCGGCACAATCCTTCTCGACGGCCGGCCCGTCGAGGCGCTCGCGCGCGGGGACCGCCTCGCGTTCCGACGCAAGGTCCAGCTCGTGTTCCAGGATCCGCTCAGCTCGCTCAATCCGCGCAAGACGGTGCGACAGATCCTGGAGGCGCCGCTTCAGGTCCTGCTCGGCATGGACCGGGCCGGGCGGGCGGCACGGGTTTCCGAGCTGATGCAACTGGTCAGCCTGCGCCCGGAATTCGCCGATCGCTACCCGCACGAGTTCTCCGGCGGCCAGTGCCAGCGCATCGGCATCGCCCGCGCGCTGGCGGCGGAGCCGGAACTGGTTGTCCTCGACGAGCCGGTCTCGGCCCTCGACGTCTCCGTCCAGGCCCAGGTGCTGCGGTTGCTCAAGGACCTGCAACGCCGGCTCGGCCTCACCTATGTGTTCATTTCCCATGATCTCGCCGTGGTGGAGGCGCTTTGCGACCGGGTCGCGGTCATGCAGAACGGCAAGATCGTCGAGGAGGGGACGAGGGCCGAGGTCTTCCGGCACCCTGCACACGACTACACCAGGCTTCTGCTTGCCTCCGTTCCCGTACCCGGACAGAGGCGGAGACCCTGACGAGGGGCTATGGCCGGGGCCTCCGAAGCGCGTCGGGTACCGCCGCGGTTCAGGGGGCGCTTGGCACGTCCAATGGGGGCACCGGCATGTATTTGTGTCCCTCGTCGTGGACGCCGCCACTCCAGGGCATGACGATCGTGCAGCGAAGCCCCTCCGGATCGAAGGCGAGGTCGACCGTTCCTCCCAGCTCGTAGGCGATGCTGCGCTCGATCAGCTTGGTGCCGAAGCCTTCCACATCCGGCCGCGTTACCGCCGGGCCGTCCCGCTCGGTCCAGGAGAGCCGAAGCTGCGGACCGCGCTCGCCGCCCGACAGCTCCCAGCGGATCTCGACCCGCCCGGCGGATGTCGAAAGCCCGCCATACTTGGCCGCGTTCGTCGCCAGCTCATGCAGGACGAGGCTGAGCGTCAGAGTCTGTCTTGGCGAGAGCGCCAGCGCCGGCCCGTGGACCGTGAGCGCCCGATCGCCCCCGGCATGCACCTGCAGGGCGTGCGATATCACCGTCTCCAGATCGGCCGATTGCCAGTGGCTCTGGGTCAGCAGGTCGTGCGCTGCGGCCAGCGCGCGCAGCCGCCCCACAAATGAGGCATTGAAAGCCTCGGGCGACGGGGCGCGCCGCAGGGTTTGGGACGCGATGGCCAACACCACCGACAGTGTGTTCTTGACCCGGTGGTTGAGCTCGGCGACCAGCAGTCTCTGCTGATCTTCCGCGCGTTTGCGGGCCGTTAGGTCCATGACGTAGACAACGTGCTCGTCCGACTGCCCGGGCATGATGGCGGCGGCCATCAGGACCGGGACATGGCTGCCGTCCTTCCGGATGAGCTCTGCCTCGACCGGGCCGCTGACACCGGTTCGGGCCAGCGTCTGCATGCGCCGGCGCGCGCGGTCCTGATCCTTCGGCGGCATCATCCTGTGCCAGTCCATGTCCCCGGACAGCAGCTCTTCACGCCGGTATCCGGTGAGCTTCAGGAACGCCTCGTTGACCTCGAGGATGCGGCCGTTGGAATCGCCGAAGCCGATGCCTATCACGGCCGTATCGATCATCCGCTGCAGGCGCTCCCGGTTCTCGCAAAGGGCCATTTCGGTCCGCTTGCGCTCGGTGATATCGGTGCAGGCGCCGGTTATGTGGGACGGTCTGCCCTCGCCGTCGCGAATTACCTTCCCCTTGTCTGCCAGCCAGCGGACCGTGCCATCCGGCGAGACAACACGGTAATCCATCTCGAAGTCGAGCCCCTCGCGCGCGCTCCGGGCGCTGGCCTCGGCTACCGCCGCGCGATCCTCCGGATGGACGTAGGCCAGAAACTCGTCGAGGTGACGGATCGTCTTGCCGGGAGGCAGCCCTATGAGCTGTCCCACCGTTTCGTCCTCGTGCAGCGCGTTGCTCCGCAGGTCCCATCGATAGGTGACCGTCGAGGACGCGAGGAGGGCCGCATGCAGGCGCTCATCGCGCTCGCGGAGCCGCTCCTGGCTTTCGCGCAAGGCGGTCTCGGCCCGCTTCTGCTGGTCGATGTCTTCGACCACGCAGATGAAGTAGCGCGGCGCGCCGCCGCATTCTTCGTCGCGCATGAGCGAGACGGTCACGCGGACCCACAGCGTGCGGCCATCCTTGCGACGGTAGCGCTTCTCCATCGCGAAGGTCTTTACGTCCCCTGCCAGAAGCCGCTCGCGGTTTACGCGACCGGCTTCGAGGTCGTCGGGGTGGGTGACCTCCCGAAAGGTCATGCGCAACAGCTCGTCCGCGCTGTAACCGACGATCTCGCAAAGTCGCTGGTTCACGCGCAACCAGCGCCCGTCAAGCCCGACATGCGATATGCCGACGGCCGCCTGCTCGAAGGTGCTGCGAAAACGCGCCTCGCTGGCCCGTAGCGCCTGCTTTGCCCATTTGCGCTCGGTGATGTCTCGGAAGTAGACCGACAGCCCGGTCGCGTTCGGATAGATCGTCATTCCGATCCAGCGGCCCAGCAGACCGGAGAACGTATCGAGCTCGACCGGCCGCCGCTCCGCGGCGGCCCGCAGATGCGCGGCGTGCATCTCGTTGCCGGCCATCTCCGGGAACTCATCCCAGATGGTCTTGCCGAGAAGGTCTTGCCGCCGGCGGTCGAGAATCGCTTCGGCTTTGCGGTTTACGTAGGTGAATCGCCAGTGGCGGTCGAGGGCGTAGAACGCGGCACCGATGCTCTCGAGAATCTCGGCGGTCTGCCGGTGCGATCGATTCAGTTCGACCCGGATCCTCTGACGCAGAATCGCGGCGGCGAGGATATTCGCAAGGGCGCACAGGAAATCGATCTCGCTCTGACCGAAACGTTGCGGCGTCCCGGCATCGACCAGAAGCACGCCGTAGGCCAGGCCCTCGGCCTTGATCGGGACGGCGAGGAGCGCGGCGATGCCCTGCGCGCGCTGCCGTTCGGAGAGCGTGAAGGAGTTCTGTTTCGAGATGTCCTCGATCGCGAGGACGGTTCCGCTGCGCAGGCTGTGGCCAGATGGCGAGGTGGCGTCAGCCGGAAAGGTGACCTGACCAACCAGCGGCGCGGTCCAACCGACTGCTGCGCGCAGAAGAAGATCGTCGGTGGCGGCTCGATGCTCCAGAATCTGAGCGCTTTCCGTGCCGACACCCTCGGCCGCGGCCTCTGCCGTCTGTTGCAGGATCGACCCGAGATCGTCACCCGAAAGGGACCGTGCGCTGAGAGCCGCGACGATCGCCAGCCGGTGCGTGTCGCCCAAGGGCGCGCCGGCTCCCGCGGTTACCCCAATCGTGTGGCCGTTCCCCGGCGTTGCCGGCGCCGCGTCCTCCTCCGACCGCCGTGGAGACATCCGGAGCGGCCGGCGCGAGCCTACCTGGCGGCGTCTCGTCGTCGACATGAACGGTCCCTCTGTGCAGCGGTATCCGCGCTGCTTCAAACTTGGGGGATGTATGATTTGTCCCGTCGGTCCCCGTCCTGCTAAGTATTGTTAACGAGCTTCCTCGTGCTTCGCAATGCGCTAAGGGGCCGCACGCGGCCGCCGCGCCGGATGGCGGGTGGGTCGCGGCCTATCGGGCCGAGCCATCGAACGGCCGGCCGGATTCGATGCGGGTCGTGTTCTCGGCTCCGACGGAGTATCCCGTTCGAGCCGGCTGCCTGACCCCGATGCCCGGGCCCGATCCCGACATCGGGCGCATTCGGACGTGCATTCCGCCACCGAAGGAACAAGCCGTGCTCGGGAGGGGCTTCGCGGAAGCGGGCGATGCCGGCCGGCCCGCCGCAAGACGGTCCGGGCGGCATCGCCGGTGAGCCGGCTCCCGCGTGCCGGGTGGGGACGCGCGAAAGCGGGACCTCAGCTCGAGCCGATGCTTTCCGCGGTCTCCAGAATTCCGTGGTTACGTGCCCAGAGCGCCGCCTGGGTCCGATTGTTGGCGGCGATCTTCTTCATCAGGCTCTTAAGATGGACCTTTACTGTCCCCTCGGTGATGCCCAGCGCCCGTGCGATCAGCTTGTTGCTGTAGCCGTTCAGAAGGCATCGGAGAATCTGCTTTTCGCGGTCCGTCAGGTTGCGCTGCGAATCCACGAGGCTGATATGATCAAAGTCCCTCACATTGGTGGCCAGCATGCTGGCAAGCGGGCCGGGGAGCACCTTCTCGCCCTTCATCACCAGAAGAAGCGACAGCGAAAAGGCTTCTACGGACAACTCGTTCACCAGATATCCATCGGCGCCCGCCTTCAGTGCGCGGGCCATGTCGGACAGGCTCAATTCGTTCGCGAGGACGACGATGCGGCAATCGTCATTGCCTTCGCGTAACCGACGGAGACCTTCGATATCTTTTTCCTGGTGGCTGCTGAAGTCCGCGACGACAAGTTGCGGCGTCAAGCCTTCGCTGACCAGGGCTTCTACACTGGCAAAGTCGCGGCCTTCGGCGATGATGACGAATTGGGCGGGATCCAGTATCTGACGAAGACCTTGGCGAAACAGTCGATTGCTGCCGATTAATACGACATTGATCGGGTTCATCCTGATCTCCCTGTCAAGCTAGCTCTTTTGCCGGCCTAGAGGGAGTCCCTTTCGCCCCTTCCGAGCTTACTTATGAACTAAAGAATCGATCGATATCGTTCTTTTGTAATTAATAAAAACCGTCTTTTGGACTCTACAGGATGAACGGATTTTATCTGATGATCCAGCTGCCAAACTTCAGGCCGAGTGAGCGGAACATCCTGAGCTTTATGTGTTCATTTTATATAAGACCAACAGGTTAATCAACATTACCTTCCTCGGGGCGACGACCGGTCGGACGAGTCGCCGCAAGCGGGGCCCTCAAAAGGGGTAGTCACTTTTGTGGCGTGGCCGTAGCGCGGCCGGCGGCCAGCGGCGCAGCGACCGGCGCTGCGATGGACGAAAGGGGGTGAGAAGGTCGACGAGGCGGCCAGCTAAGACCGCGGCCCGCCCGATGGACGCGCTTGCCGCGCGGCATGCGGGCGGGGCGGATGCTTCGACCGGGCTACTGGGTGGCTTCCTTGAGATAGGCGATGATGTCTTGCCGGTCCTGTTCTTTCCGCAGGCCGGGGAAGACCATCTTGTTGCCGGGGATGTACTCGCGCGGGTTCTCGAGCCAGTGATCCATCGTCTCCTCATTCCAGACGATATCGGCGCTCTTCAACGCGTCCGAGTAGTTGAATCCCTCGGCCGTACCCGCCTCGCGGCCGAAGACTCCATGGAGCGACGGGCCGACCTTGTTCTGACCCGCCTCGAGCGCGTGGCACGCCCGACACCGGGCGAACAGTCTTTCGCCCTTTGCCGGGTCGCCCTGTGCCTGGGCGGCGCCGCTCGACAGTGCCAGAAAGGCCACGAGTCCGCCAGCGATCAGCTTCCCGGCAATACACGTCGATTTCGTCATGAGGCTTGCCTTTCCCAAATTCTACAAATTGCAATCGCCTGCTTGTTACCGTGCCATTCTATAAAAGCCGTTCCACCGGGCGTCGAGCCAGCATCTGCGGCCAATCGCCGCGTTCAGCCTATGCGCCGGCCGAGTTCGTCGATCGCGTGGGTCAGGGCGCGACGGACCGCCGGCTCGCTCAGCGAATGCCCAGCCGCCTCGACCATGCGGAGATCGCCGCTGCGCCAGCGGACCGCCAGCTCGTGGGCCGTCGCCGGCGGGCAAAGCAGGTCGTAGCGGCTTTGCACGATGATGCCCGGAATGTCCCGAAGCCGGTCGGCGCCGGCCAGCAGTTCTCCCGGCCGCAAGAAACAGTCGTGGCGAAAATAGTGCCATTCGACGAACGGTGTGTTTGGCGGCGCGCGCGTGCCGCCCGGGTCCGCCAGGGAATCCGGCAAGGCGACCCGGCCGGGGTTCAGCACGGACAGCGCGCGTTCGTAATCGTGCCAGACGAAGGCGGCCGGGCGATGGATCGCCGGATCCGGATTCATCAGGCGCGCGCCGTAGGCCCGCAAAGGCTCCGCGCGTTCCGCCTCGGGAAGCAGCCCGACGAAGCGCCGCCACAGCTCCGGATAGAAGATCCGCGGACCACGGACGAAGGCCCAGTCGATCTCCTCCGCACCGCCTAGAAGCACCGCACGCAGCGCGATTGCCGTCACCCGCGACGGAAACGCCTCGGCATAGGCAAGGGCGAGAAGCGAGCCCCAGGATCCGCCCACCACCATCCACCGCTCGATGTCCAGCGCCTCGCGGATTCGTTCCATGTCGGCGACGAGGTCCTGGGTGCTGTTGTGCGCGAGGCCGCGCTTCGGCGTGCTGCGCCCGGCGCCGCGCTGGTCGAACAGCACGATGCGAAACAGCGCCGGATCGAACAGGGTGCGATGCTCCGGCTGGCAACCGCTGCCGGGCCCGCCATGCAGGAACACGACCGGCACGCCGTTCGGGTTGCCCGCCTCCTCGACATGCAGAACGTGGCCGTCGCCGACCGGCAGCATGCGGTGGCCGCCCTTGTCCGTCTTGCTCGTCATGCGTCCGGCCGCGCCTCCGGGCCGTTCAGCCGCTCCCAGAGCGTTGCGATCTGGCGCGTCTCGGCGACGTCATGGACGCGCAGGATCTGCACGCCTTGGCCGAGGGCGTGCATCGCCGCGCCGAGCGAGGACGGCAGGCGCTGCCGCGGCGTTGCTCTCTCGCTGCCCGGGTCGCCAAGGCCTTTCCGCGACGCGCCGAGAAGGAGCGGCACACCGAGCCCGTGATAGAGGGCGAGGCTGCGCAGCACCGCAAGGTTCTGCGGCGCGCGCTTGCCGAAGCCAATCCCGGGGTCGGCAATCAGGCGCCGTCGCTCGATCCCGGCGGCGATGCAGGCTTCCAGTCGCGCCTCCAGGTAATCGAACACGTCCAGCGCAACGTCCTCATAGACCGGGGCAAGGTTCATGGTGGCGGGTTCGCCGCGCATGTGCATCAGAACGATCGCGGCGTCGCTCGCGGCCGCGACATCCAGGCTGTCCGCGTCCCAGGTCAGGGCGGAGATGTCATTGATGATCCGTGCCCCGGCGGAGAGCGCGACCCGCATGACCGGCGCGTGTCGCGTGTCGATGGAGAGTTGCGTGCCGCGCAGGTCATCGCGCGCCGCCAGCCCCTCGATCACCGGCAAGATCCGTGCAATTTCCTCGTCGAGGGGGACCGGCGTGGCGCCGGGGCGGGTCGATTCGCCGCCGACGTCGAGGATGTCGGCACCGGCCGCAACCAGGGCGGCGCCCTGCGCAACCGCCGCCGCGGGATCGAGATACGCGCCGCCGTCGGAGAAGCTGTCCGGCGTCGCGTTGATGATGCCCATCAGCCGCGGCCGGTCATAAGGTCGGCCATCCTGGTCGGCGCGCGGGCCGGAGATGCGGTCAAGCAACAGGGCGACCCGTGCCTCGACCCGGCCGCCGATCCGCTCCGCCCACCGGTCCAACGCGCTCAGCGATACGGCGACGCGATCGATCCGGCCGGCGTCGCGGATGCAGACCTCGCAGCCGGTGAAGGCCAAAGGGCCGCCGGCGAGCGGTCGTGCGGAGCCGGCGGCGACCATCGCCGCCGCCGCGTCGCCGCCGACCAGTCCGACGGGCCGCAGATAGACGCGTGCGGAATTGGAAAGACCGCCGTCGGGAAGACCGGCGGGACGTGCGCCGCCGCTCACGTCCCGAAGATCGTCTTGAGCTTGTCGAAGCCGGCCGCGTAGATTCCTTCGATCATCTTGACCGCCTCGGCCTCGGAAGCTCCTGCCGGCGCGAACTCGCTGCTCCAGTGAACGGTGCTGTGTCCGTCGCCGCCGGACACCCGCAGGGTCGAGACGTAGTCTCGCACCGGCAGTGGTCCCTCGAGAATCGTGTAACGGAGCGACCGCCCGGCCGCGTCCAGGTTTTCGAGACGCTCGCGGAGGAGCCCGCCGCCCGCGAGATGCAGGTCCCGGACCGCACCCACGCCCGTGCCATCCGTTTCCGACCGGGACACGGCCGGATGCCACCGTTCCAGGGCGGCGAAGTCCCCGACCGTCGCCCAGACCGCGTCGGCCGATGCGTCGAGATCTACGAACATCGAAACCTTGGCCATAGCGCCTCCTCCCGCTTCCGTCCTTACCTTGGTTCTTGTCTTGACTGATCGGCACCCGCGCCATGCGCGCCGGTTCGACAATGGTATCGGAAGGAGTCCCCCTTTGCCATGCGCGGAGGGCGTCTCAGGCCTCCTGAATCAGAATCTCGCCCTTGCCGCCTGCTGCCGCATCGCCCGTGAAGCGGCGCATCCGCAGCGACCGTGCGACGAATTCCGCAACATGAGTCGAACGCCCGCCGAGAGCCCGCGGCAGCAGGCGCAGGAATCCCAGCTCGTGCCGGCCGCCATCGGCGAAGGTTGGCAGAAGCCGCTGCGGCGCCTGCGCCAGAATCAAGGAGCCCCGTCGCATGCCGAAGCCGGGATAGGGACCGACGGCGCCGCCGAGGGCGACGACGGTGCCGGCGATCATCCGCGAACCGGCATAGGCGCCCACGCTCCCTTCGATTACGAGCAACCCGCGCCGCATCCGGTCCCCGGCGCGGTCGCCGGCATCGCCGCGGACGATCAGCAGGCCGCCGCTCATGCCCCTCATCTCGCCGGGAAGTGCGCCGCCGGCGAAATCGCCGGCCCCGCCGTCGATCTCGATGACGCCGCGCCGCATGTCGGCGCCGGCGAATGGGCCCGCATCACCACGGACATGAATGTGGCCGCCCATGAGGCCGAGGCCGAGATAGGCGCCGGCATTGCCTTCCACCGTGATCCGGCCCGTGCTCATTCCCCTGCCGACGAAGTCCAGCGCGGTCGAGCCGGCGTTGCGGATCACCAGTTCGGCGGCGTTGTCGCCCGAGACGGCAAAGAGGTCGCCGACCGCGATGCGGCGGTTGCCGCTGGTGAGTTCGATCGCGGCGATGGCGGTGGCGTCGAGGCCGGCGAGCCGCTCCGGCAGAAGCGGCGACAGGTCGAGGCGTTGCCGCAGCGGTTCCCGCAGCGCGAGGGTGAGGGCGCCGGTCATGCCAGAAGCTCCCGCAAGGGGAAGAGAAACTTGCCGAGCTTGCCGCCGTAGTTCCCGGCGCTGATCCGCAGAACGCCCCCGGCGGCGCCGGGCTCGCAGGCGGCGCGGATTCCGGCGCGCATCGCGGCGCGGATGTCCTCCGCCGTCAGGCCGTCGATCACCACCTCCAGGACGGACTCGACCTCCGGCGGCAGCGCTGTCGCCGTCTGACCCTTCAGGGTCGGGCAGTAGGCGTCGTTCGTGGAGGCGATGAGGCCCTTGTACTTCGAGCCGATCTTCGAGCCGGAGCGAACCATGCCGCCGGGGAAGGGCAGGATGATGTTGGGGACCTGCCGCATCGCCGCGACGGCTCGCTCGGTCGCGGCGAGTGCCGCCGCGCGCGAGGCGGCGAGCACCAGGAAGTTGCCACCGCCGACGCCGTTGGCCGTGCCGACCGTGTCTTCGCACACGAACTCGCCATCCATCACCGGGATGCGCCAATAGCGGCGGCCGCCGAATTTCTTGGCGATCTGGAACCCGTCTCCGAAATAGCGCAGCATCGCCCCGAGCTTCAGCGTCTCGCCACCCTCCAGTCCGGCGAAGCAGGCCGAGCCGGCGGCGGTCAGCACGCACTGGCCGACCCGGTCGCGCAGTTGCTTCTGCAGGTCCTTCGTGGACATAGCGAAGATCAGGACCGACACGCCGGGGCGTCCGTCCGGCGTCTCCTCCGGCGCCAGCATCCGCTCGATGCCGGCCTCGCAGCCGCAGGCGATGACGGAGGTGGCGAAGCCCGTCATGCTGACGGCGGCGTTGCGCGCCCAGTCCGCCGAGTTGGCGGTGATGACCACACGCGTCGCCGTCATGCCGAAGGCCTCGGCGAAGGTGTCTTCGATGGTGACGCCGTTGATGTTCACGACGCGCCTATCCGTCGGCAGGCGTGGCGGACGAGGCGTCCCCTGCCTTCGCCCGAGAGCCCCGCGTCCTCGATTTCCGCGTCGGTGACGCGGAAATTGCCGAGGCGCACGGTCTGATAGGTCTCGAAATAGTCGCGCAGCGGCGCCTCGATGCTGCCACGGTCGAACTCGGGGCGAACGGCATGGGTGGCGCCCCAGACGATCTCCGTGACCTCGCCGTTGCGGGCGATCACTCGGCCGTCCTTGAAGACGTAGTCGGGCCGGGCGAACATCGCCTCCTTGTCCTCTTGCTCGGTGTAGATGGTGATGTCCGCCACTGCGCCGGGGCCGAGATGGCCGCGGTCGTGGAGGCCAAGGGCGCGCGCCGGCCCGGCGCGCGTCAGGATCGCGATCTCGTAAAGGCTGTATTCGCGCTCGATGCTGCCGAGGACCGTAGCCGCCGCCGCGGGGCGGCTGATCCGCTTCAGCATGTCGCGGCGGAAGCTGCGGTCCATCAGCAGCCGGATCAGATGCGGATAGGTCGAGAAGGGCGCGCCGTTCGGGTGGTCGGTCGTCAGGAAGATCCGCCAGGGGTCTTCCACGAGCAGGAAGAGCTCGAGCCCGATCGCCCATTGCAGCGCATTGACGAAATTCTGGTCACGGTAGCGGAACGGCACCACGCCGCAGCCGGCCTCGCATTCGATGTCCATGCACACCCATTTGTCGGGATGGGCGTGCCGATGGTTGCGGTACTGCATCATGGTGTCGCCGGACGCGGTCACCGTCTGGCCGAACATGACCTGTCCGACATCGATGCTGACCGACGGCGTCCGGTTGACCACCTCGGCGACCTGCGCCGCGGCGGAGGAGAACTTCCGCTTGCCCTCGGTGCCGTAGCTGTGGAACTGCAGATGCGTCAGGTGGAGCGGCAGCCCCTCGGCGCCGGCGATCGTCTGCAGCGTGGTCTCCCAGTTGCCCGGGACGCCAAGATCGTTGCAGTGGATGTGCAGCGGATGGGGCACGCCCAGCTCGTGCACCGCGCGCGCCAGTGCCGTCACGATCCGCCGCGGCGTCACGCCGTAATGCGGGCCGGGCGAATCGAAGTGGAGGTCGCGGCCGTTGAACTTGAAGGCATTGATGCCGCCCGGATTGACGACCTTGATCGCGATCGCCTGAACCGCCTCCAGGATCCAGCCGACATAGTCGTTGATTCGCGGTTGCTCCGCGCCCTCGGCCAGCAGCCGCAGCAGGAAGTCGTCGCTGCCGAGCATGGCGTAGCAGCCCTTGTCGATCATCGGCGTGTCCGCGAGCTCGGCATGCGTGTGGCGGGCGTTGGCCGGCACCATCGCCGGCTCGAACGCCGCCGTGTAGCCCATCTCCGCGTAGCGGTATCCGGTCGCGAAGGTCGACGGCGTGTAGATGCCGCCACCCGCGCGCCGCAGCACGTCCCCGCCGTCGAATCGGTCGCGGTCGAGCAGGTCCGGGTGATGGCCGCGGTGATCTTCGGTCATTATCGCGCGGGCGAGGTTCACCTTGCCGCCGCCGATATGGCTGTGGATGTCGATCGCGCCGGCCATCACCACCTTGCCGGTGACGTCGATGACCTGGTCGATGGCGGCGCCCGGCCCGGGGTCGGGGACGATCATCCCGTCGTGAAGATAAAGGTCGGCGGTGTCGCCGTTCCGGCCGTTCGCCGGGTCAACGATCCGGCCGCCCGCGAGCTTGACGAGAGTCATTCCGATCGGCTCCGTACAGCAGGGATCGCTTGCTCGATCTGGCGAAGGACGCCGGCGACGCTTGGCAGCCCGCTCTCGCGCAGCGCCGACAGCGGCAGGCTGACGACCGTGTCCATCCGGAAGAACTGCCCCGCATGGTCGAGGCCGGGCGTGCCGACGGGAATGAAGACCTCGGGCGGGGGCTCCAGGGCGGTGTCGGGCGTGGCGAGCACCACGGTCGGAACACCCGACGCGGCGGGCGGAGTCACGGCGCGAAAGGCGGAGATCCAGACCAGGGCGTCGGCCTCCCCGGCGTCCAGCAGGCGCCGGGCGGACAGGAGGTGGGGATCGTGCGCCGGCACGCCGCGGCCGAATCCCGTGCGCAGCGGTGATCCGCATTGCCAGAGGCAGACCTGATTTGCGCCGATCAGATTGTCGTTGCCGGTCAGCGGCAGCAGGGAGCAACGCGTCGTCCGGTTGAGGTCCTGCACCATCGCGGCGAGCGTCTGCACGGTCAGCTCGGCGGCGGTGAAATCGAAGCGCGCCGCGGCCCAGGCGACGACGCCATAGCGGGCCGCCCGCAGCCGCTGGGCAACGTCGCGCAAGCGGTCCGCCGGGATGCCTGCGATCTCGGACGCGGCAGGCCCACCGCCATTCACCAGTGCACGCAGCGCCGCCGTCACTTCGGGCAGCCGATCGACTGCGCAGGGCAGCACCGTTTCCGCCCCCAGGCCCTCCGCCTCCGCCGCCGATGGCGGCCCGATCCGGATGACCGGCCGCTCGGGCGGTTTGTCGAGATACAGGGTCCGGTCCGGCCGGACGCAGCGCTCGACGAAGCGTGGATAGTCGGCGCTCGGGTCCGGGCCGATCACGAGCAGCAGGTCCATGTGGTTGCGGACCTCGCTCAGCGTGGTCACGACCCAGCCGGCGTCCTGCACGACGCGGAGGTTGCGGAACAGCGCGTCGGCGCCGAGATGGTCGACAACACCGCCCAAACGATCGGCCAGCCTCATCGCGGCGCGGACGCCGTCAACATCCGTCCCAAGGCCCGCGAACAGCGGAAGCCGGCTGCCCCGCAGCAGGTCTGCAGCCCGCGCGATGGCCGCCGAAAGATCGGTGGGCTGGCCGGCGATTCTCGGCGCGGCCGATTGCGGCGGCCGTTCGAAATGTTCCCGGCTGCGTCCGCAGCCGCCTTCCCGCAGGCGCAGGCGCTCGCCGTCCCGCTCGATGGCGAGGTCATCGCAGGCAAGGCCGCAAAACGGGCAGACGACCTCGCGCCGAAGCGTCCGTTCCGATGTCATAATCAGGATCAGGAATCGTACTTAATGTAGGCGAAACGCTGGTCCGCCTGCGGTGTTCCCTCGAGCGCGCCGCCTTCCTTGCCGGGCTGCCACTGGATGACGGACTCGATCTTCTTGGCGAGCTCGAAGTCCTTGTCAGTAATGCCCTTCGCCGCGTGGTTCTTCAGCCGGACCTCGACCCAGGCGTAGGATGCGGTGATGTCGGGGTGGTGCCAAGCGGCCTCGGCCAGATGGCCCACCGTATTGATCACCATGAGCGTGCTCTTCCAGCCGCTCGTTCGATACTTCCGCCGGATCCAGCCGTTCTCCAGATACCAGTGGGGCAGCTCTTCCTTCAGCCGGGCTTCGACCTCCTCGTCGGTGTAGACCCGCTCCCTCTGCCGTTCGGCCATGGACGTTCTCCCTGGCTCGGATCCCACCAATACGCGCTTGACACCGCGGAACCGAGTCTCCATTGACGAAAAAATGATAGCGGCGCCCTCCCTTGCAAGCAACACAACGACCGATGCGTCCGGTGCGACCCATGCGCGCATCGAGCGCGTGACCGTGACCGTTCCGGCGCGCCTGCATCTTGGATTCCTCGATCTGCACGGGGGGCTCGGCCGCCGATTCGGCAGCTTTGGCATCGCGCTCGACTCGCCGCGGACGCGCCTGCGCGCGAGCTGGAGCGACCGGCTCGCGGCCGAAGGCCCGGACGCGGCGCGCGTGCTCCGTCATCTCGAAACGCTGGTTCGGCATTTCGGACTTGCCGAGCCGCTGCGGATCGATGTGGAAGCGGCGATCCCCGATCATGTGGGCCTCGGCTCGGGCACGCAGCTTGCGCTGGCGACCGGGGTTGCTGCCTTGCGCCTGCATGGCCGGCAGGCCGACGCGCGTGCCGTCGCGCAGCTGCTCGACCGCGGCACACGGTCGAGCATCGGCATCGCCGCCTTCGAGCAGGGCGGGGTCATCCTCGATGGCGGCCGCGGCGAGATCGACGCGCCGCCGCCCGTGCTCAGCCGGTTCGCCTTCCCCGAAGCGTGGCGCATCCTTCTTATCTTCGACCGGACGCGCCGCGGCATTCACGGGCCTGCCGAGGCCGAGGCGTTCCGTCGTCTGCCGGCCTTCTCGGCGGAGCTGGCGGCCGAGCTGTGCCGGATGATGGTGATGGTTGCCCTGCCGGCACTCGCGGAAGAGGATCTGAACCGGTTCAGCGAGGCGGTGGCAACCCTGCAACGGGCCGTCGGCGACCACTTTGCCCCGGTGCAGGGCGCCCGTTTCCTAAGCGCCGCCGTGACCGAGGTCCTGGCTTGGATCGAGGCGCAGGGCGTGCGTGGCGTCGGGCAGACGTCCTGGGGGCCGACCGGCTTCGCGCTCGTCGGTTCGGCGGCGGAGGCCGAGGCGCTGCTCGCGGAGGCTCGCCGACGTTGGGCGAAAGACACCAATCTCGCCTTCGCGATCAGCCGCGGACGCAACCGGGGTGGCGAGGTCGAGGTTTCTCCGCCGGTGGCGTAGGACCGGGACTCGGAAGTCCGTGACGCGGTTCTCGTCCTCCGACAGGGCCGGGCGGAGGATCTTGAGCCGGGTCGACCGAAGCCCGCGGCCCGACCGCGTCATGGATGTGTTGATTCCGAAAGGAAGAACAGAAACCCGAAGGTCCTCGGGTAAGGAGGAGTCAAGTGGAACACCGAAACATCCTTCATATGCTGAGCCCGCTGCGCCACGTCAGCCCGTTCGACGTCAACATGGCGCTGGACGCGGGCTACGACGCCGTGATCCCCTACACCGGGGTCGAGCAGGGCGACGTCGTCGGCCTGGTCCAGGACGCCATATTCTCGCGAAGCCCGCAGGCCGCAAAGCGCACGGGGATCTTTATCGGCGGCAAGAACGCGATCGAGGCGCTCGACATGCTCGACGCCGCGCGCAAGGCGATGGTTCCGCCGTTCGAGGCCTCGGTGTTTGCCGATCCGGCCGGTTCCTTCACGACGGCGGCGGCGTTGGTCGCCTGCGTCGAGAAGAAGCTGAGGGAGCAGGGCACGAATCTTGCGGGCCTCGGTGTCGCGGTCTATGGCGGGACCGGCGTCGTCGGCTTCGCCTCCGGCGTCATCGCGGCCGGGCAAGGGGCGCGGGTCAAGCTCGTCGGCTATGACGGGGTTGAGCGCGTTGCCAAGCTGGCGGAAACTGCCAAGGCCCGCTTCGGCGTCGATCTCGGCGCGGTCGACGGCAGCACCGAACCCCTGAAGGTCGACGCCCTGCGCGATGTCGAGGTGATCTTCGCGGCGGGGAAGGCCGGCGTCCAGATCCTCAGCACGACCCAGTTGGCGGAGGCCAAATCGCTCAAGGTGGCGGCCGACGTCAACGCCGTGCCGCCGGCCGGGATCGAAGGCATCGGCCCGCAGGACGACGGCGTTCCGCTTCCCGGGACGCAGGCGGTGGGGATCGGCGCCCTCGCCATCGGCAACGTGAAGTACCAGGTCGAGGCGGGCCTGTTCCGCCGGATGACGGAGACGGACAAGCCGCTCTACCTGGATTTCCGGGACGCCTTTGCTCTGGCGCAGAGCATCGCCGGATAGAGAATGGCGCCGGTCCTGATCGCCGCCGTCTCCGGACGGGCGCTCGCCGCGGCCGCCCGGCGGGCCGGCCGCGACGCCCTCGTCCTGGACCTGTTCGGGGACCTCGACACGGTGGCGCTCGCGGCGGCGAGCGCTACCGTGCGCGGCGATCTCGTGCGCGGATTCGATGCGGACGCGCTGCTGGAGGCCGCGGATCGGCTGGCCCCGGTGGGGCACGGCACCGAGGTCGTCTACGGGACCGGCTTCGAGGCACGGCCGGCGCTGCTGGCCGCTCTAGGCCGCGGCCGGCGTCTACTCGGCAATGCCCCGGAGACATTGGCCCGAATCAAGAACCCTGCGGCGTTCTTCGGGCTGCTCGATCGGCTCGGACTCCCGCATCCCGAGATCCGCCTCGCGCCGCCGACCAACGGGACCGGCTGGCTTGCCAAGCGGATCGGCGGCGCCGGTGGCGGCCACATCCGCGCGGCCCAGGCAAGGGAGGACGAGCGGGATGACTGCTACTATCAGCGCCGGGTCGAGGGCAGCGCCCTGTCGGTGCTGTTCCTCGCCGACGGGCGCGGCGCGGCGCGACCGCTCGGCTTCAGCGAGCAGTGGACCGCTCCTTGTGGGGACGCACAGCCCTATCGCTTCGGCGGCGCGGTCGGTCCGGTGGCGGTGAGCCCGAAGCTGGCCCGCAGCCTGACAGTCGCCGTGGAATGCCTTGCCTCGGAGACCGGGCTTCGCGGCCTCAACAGCCTCGACGTCATCGCGGGGCCGAAGGGCGAGGGCGACGATTTCACCATTCTGGAGGTGAATCCGCGGCCCGGCGCGACGCTGGACGTCTTCGACGGCCCGCGGGTGAAGCTGTTCGGTCTCCACGTCGCGGCATGCGAGGGAAGGCTGCCGGAGGGACCGGCACCACATCTCGCCGAGGCGTTCCCGGGCATGGCGGTCGCCACTGCGGTCGTTTATGCCGAGCGAGACCTGACGGTTCCGGCCGGCGTATCCTGGCCGGACTGGACGGCCGACCGGCCGGCCGCCGGTACGGCGATTGAGCGCGGTGCGCCGGTCTGCACCGTGCTCGCCCGCGCCGAGACGCCACAGGCGGCTCGGGCGAAGGTGAAGGCGCGGGCGGATTTCCTGCTCTCGACCCTGCAGGATGCGGACCAGGCCAAGGCTGAACAACGGAGGCACCATGGCACATGATTCCGGGACACCCAGCCTCAACCGGCTTTCGGCACCGCTTGTCCGGAGCCTGATCGACGACGCCGAATCGCTGCGGCTCGCCGTCGGACGGACGGAAGGGGCCATCATCATCGATGCCGGGATCGCCAGCCGGGGCGGTCTGGAGGCGGGGCGGCGAATCGCCGAAATCTGCATGGGCGGGCTGGGGCGCGTCGAACTCACCGCCGGCAGCCCCTTCGACCGCTGGCCCTGGATGATCAATGTTCACTCGGCCCAGCCGGTGCTCGCCTGCCTGGGCAGCCAGCTCGCCGGGTGGCGTCTCTCGGACGGCGAGGGGGAGGACGCCTACTACGCCCTGGGGTCCGGCCCAGGCCGGGCGCTTGCGGTCAAGGAGCCCCTGTTCGAAGAGCTGGGCTATCGGGATTCCGCCGACAGCACCTGCCTGGTTCTGGAGGTCGACAAGCCTCCGCCGGCGGCTCTCGTCACGGCGGCGGCGCGCGACTGCAAGGTGGCTCCGGAGAACCTCACCCTGGTGCTCACGCCGACTCACAGCCTCGCCGGGACCGTACAGATCGTCGCGCGCGTGCTCGAGGTCGCGCTTCACAAGGTCCATCAGCTTGGCTTCCCGTTGGACCGGGTGGTCGATGGGATGGGCGCCGCGCCGCTGCCGCCGCCGATCCCCGATTTCGTCGATGCCATGGGGCGAACGAACGACGCGATCATCTATGGCGGAACCGTGCATCTGTTCGTGACCGGCCCGGACGCCGAAGCGCGCAAGCTGGCCGAGGATCTCCCAAGCGCGAGCTCGCGCGACTACGGGCGGCCGTTCGCAGAGATCTTCCGCGGCTACAAGGGCGACTTCTACGCCATGGACCCGATGCTGTTCAGCCCGGCGCGCGTCACGGTGACGGCGCTCGACAGCGGGAACAGCTTCCATGCCGGTCGCCTCGATGAATCGCTGCTGAACAGGTCCTTCGGGGGATGAGCCAGCGGGCCAGGGTCGCGATCCTCACCGAAAGCCGGGATTGGCACGCGCGGGGACTCGAGAAGGCGCTTACGGCGCTGGGGGCGGATCCGGTCTGTCTCTCGCTGAAGGATTGCGACTTTGCCCTTGGCGGCGCCTCGCCGATGCACGACGGCGACCTCCTCCTGCCGGGATTCGAAGGAGGCGTGCCGCAGGGCGTCGTTGTCCGAATGGTTCCGGCCGGCAGCTTCGAGCAGGTGACCCTGCGCCTCGGCCTGTTGCATGGGCTGAAGCAGATGGGGGTGACGGTCTACAACGAGGCGCGCGCCATCGAGCGATGCGTCGACAAGTCGATGACCAGCTTTCTCATGAGCCGCGCGGGCATTCCGACTCCGCCGACCTGGGTGACCGAATCGGCGGAGCGGGCCCGCGCCCTGGTCCGGTCGGAGGCGCGGCCGGGTCGGCCGCTGGTGCTGAAGCCTTTGTTCGGTTCCCAGGGGCGAGGGCTTCGGCTAATCGAGGACGAAGGGGCTCTGCCGCCGCCCGAAGAGGTTGGTGGTGTCTATTACCTCCAGCGTTTTGTGGCACCGCTCACCGAGGGCTGGCGGGACTGGCGGGTTTTCGTAGTCGGCGGGCGTGCGGTCGCGGCCATGATCCGGCACGGAACGACCTGGCGGACCAATGCCTGCCGCGGTGCCCGCTGCGAAGGCGTGGCCGCGACCGGAGAACTGGCCGCGCTGGCGGTGGCGGCGGCGCGGGCCGTGGATGCCGGATATGCGGGCGTCGACATCATCCGTGATCGACAGAACCGGTTGATGGTTCTGGAGGTTAACAGCATGCCGGCCTGGAAGGCCCTTCAGGCGGTGAGCGATGTCGACATTGCCCGAGCCCTGGCGGAGGACTTCCTCGCGCGACTGAATGGGGCGCCGGCGGTTCGGGACATCGCCTGAAGTGCAGCGGCTCTCGGGCGCCTCCGTCGCCGAGGCCTATCGCGACGCGTGCCTGGCGGAGCTGCGGGCGCTGAAGCCCGGCAACGTGCACCTGCACGCGGCCGGCCATGACATGACGGTGGCCGATTTCGAGGTGAGCGCGCGCGTCAGCGCCCCGGCGATGGGACGGCCGGATCTGTCCGTCGGCGAACGGATCTATGAGGCCGTCCGCCAGACCCAGGCGGCGACCGGTCAGAACACCAACCTGGGAATCGTGCTTCTCTGCGCGCCTTTGGCGCAGGCGGCGCTGGACGACGCGTCCATCCCCTTGCGCGCGCGGGTCCGTGGCGTGCTCGATGCGCTCGATGTCGCAGACGCGGAACTCGCCTTCCGGGCGATCCGGCTGGCGCGGCCCGGCGGTTTGGGGACGAGTCGCCGCCACGACGTATCGGCTCCGGCCACCGTGACGCTGCGCGCGGCGATGGCGGAAGCCCGGAACCGCGATCGCATCGCCGCGCAGTACGTGAACGGTTATGCCGACATCTTCGAACTGGGGCTGCCGCGGCTGCGCGCCGGCCTCGCTCGCTGGAAGCAGGAGAGCTGGGCCACCACCCATGCCTATATGGGCTTCCTTGCCCGCTTTCCGGACAGCCACATCGCCCGCAAGTTCGGCGCGGCCGCCGCGGAGTCCCTGCGTCTTAGTGTCGCACCGCTCGAACGGCGCCTCGCCGCCTCGGAGAATCCGGCGGCGTTGTCGGCCGAACTGATAGCGCTCGACGCGGAGTTGAAGGCGGCCGGGATGAATCCTGGAACGAGTGCCGACCTCACGGTCGCGAGCCTGTTCGCGTTGCGTCTGGAGGACGCCGCCGCGGTCGCCGGTTGAGCGACGCATCGAGTCTGGTCACACGGACTTGGCCGACGCGGGAAACAGGCTCTTGCCGCGACCGACTCGTTGCAGGTAGCATCGACCTCGGCGTCCCGGCGGTAGAGGCTACGATCAAGGGCAACCTTCCCCCATGATCGACTGGGTATGACAGCGAATCCCTGCGGATCCCGCCGGATTGACGCGTGAACGACTACAGGGCGACACCCGGTGGTCTGTTTTCGTACTGATTTCCTGAGGCGCCAATGTTTTGGCGCTCGTCATTGGGGAGGATAGATCATGGCCAAGATCAACAAGCTGCTGGTCGGTGAGTCGCTGGTCGGCGAGGGCAATGAAGTCGCCCATATCGACCTGATCATGGGACCGCGGGGCAGCGCCGCCGAGATGGCCTTCTGCAATGTTCTGACGAACAACAAGGCCGGCTTCACGGGTCTGCTCGCCATCGTTGCGCCGAACCTCATGTGCAAGCCGAACACGGTTCTGTACAACAAGGTGACCATCGAGGGCGCCAAGCAGGCGGTCCAGATGTTCGGCCCGGCCCAGCACGCCGTCGCCATGGCGGTGACCGACTGCGTCGCCGACGGGACCATCCCGGCGGACGAGGCCGACGACGTGTTCATCTGCGTGGGTGTCTTCATCCATTGGGAAGCCACCGACGACAAGAAGATCCAGGACTACAACTATCAGGCGACGAAGGAGGCCATCAAACGGGCCGTCGCCGGCGAGCCGAAGGCGTCCGAGGTCGTCGCCAAGAAGGACACGGTGAAGCATCCTTTCGCCGCCGCTTGAAGGGAAGACAGCTCCCGGCCGGCAGAACCGCCGGCATCACCCGGCGGTTGGTTAGGGAAGCTGTTGGGCAGGCTTCGAGGTTCGTAGCGTAGAGGCGGGGTCGACCCTGCCCTTACGCGGAAGCCACTCGGTGTTGCAGGGGCGGGTTTCGATCCGCTCCTGCCCCGAGGCCTGCGTCCCGGACGCGGACGTTCGGAACCGATTCTCTCTTTGCATGGGGTCGTTTTCGGCCCTCGTCGAGGGGCTAGGGGCTACCCTCTACTCCGGCCAGCAATTCACCGTCATGCGGCGTGAAGCCGCGCGATCGTCGAGCCGTCGAATCGCCCGTCATGCAGGGCGCTTGCCACCAGTACGCCGCTCACGCCTTCGTTGGCGAGCCGTTCCAGGTCCTCGCCGTTTCTCACGCCGCCGGCAGCGAATAGACGCTTTTCCGGAGCGCGAGCACGAAGCGCCTTCAACAGGCCCAAGTCCGGTCCGCGGTCGCTGCCGACGCGGGCCAGCGTCATGGCGATGATCCTGTCCGGCCAGCGCGTCGCGTCCTCGCGCAGCGCCGGTGGCCCCAGGAACCGATCGTCCCGGAAGTCGAGCGAGAGGACGATGCGGTTGCGGATCTCGGAGTCCCCGCGCAGCTCGTCGAGCGCCGTTTCGTCGCGCTGGCTCTCGCTGCCGAGGACGAGATCGCCCAGCCCGCGTTTCAGCCAGGCCCGGCAAGCGTCGGCATCGGCGAAGCCGCCGTCCACCCAGAGAGTCAGATCGGGAAAGGCCTCACGCAACCGTTCCAGGACGACTCCGTTGTCGCCGTCGCCTTGTATCGCGTCGAGATCGGCGACATAAACGGTGGCGAACGGATAAAGGGCACGGAACGCACCGACCACGGCGAGCGGGTCGGCGCTCGGGCACAGGCGGGATCGTACCGGACGATAAGAGTCGCGTTGCCCGAGGCGGGCATGCACCGCCTGGCCGCCCTTGAGGTCGATCACGGGAACGATGTCCATGGGCCTGCGCCTCTTCGTCTGCGAATACGTAACCGGCGGAGGGCTGTCCGGTGTGCCGCTGCCGGCGAGCCTCCGCCGCGAAGGCGACATGATGCTCGGTGCCCTTGTCAAGGACCTGGCGGAGATCCCCGGATGGGATCCGGTGCTGACGCGGGACCGACGGTTGCCCCACCCCGATCTGCCAGGGACCGATCTGTCCGCGCGAATCGAGTGGCTCGACGATGGCGATCCATGGCCTGCCTGGCGACGGATCGTCGAAGAGGTCGATGCGGTCTGGCCGATCGCGCCCGAGACGGGCAGCGCCCTGGCGCGGCTGAGCGACCTCGTCCTCGCCGCCGGGCGGACGCTGATCGGCAGCAGGCCGGATGCCGTGCGCCTCACCACCGACAAGCGCGCAACGGCGGAGTGCCTCGCCGCGGCCGGCGTGCCTGTGGCGCCGACCCGGCCTCTCTCCGCAATCGGTGCCATTGATCCGCCGGCCGGGCCGAACGGCTGGGTGGTGAAGCCGGTCGACGGCGCCGGTGCGGAAGATACCTACCTGTTCCGCCGGCGCGAGGACCTCGCGTGCTGGCTCGAGCGTGCCGGGGCGGAGGCCGACCGGTTCGTGCTGCAGCCCTACCTGTCGGGCACGGCGGCGAGCCTGTCGATGCTGTGCCGTGAGGGCCGAGCCTGGCTGCTGAGCTGCAATCGGCAGGAGGTTGCCGTGCTCGACGACGGCCGATTCGCCTATCGCGGCGGCCTCGTCGGCGGGATGGAGCATCGCCGCCCGACCTACGAACCGATCGCGGATGCGGTGGCGGCGGCGATCCCGGGACTCTGGGGTTATGTCGGGGTCGATCTCGTCGACGGTTCAGATGGCCCCGTGATCCTCGAGGTGAACCCGCGGCTGACCACGTCCTTCGTGGGGCTGCGCGAGGCGATCGGGCGTAATCCGGCGGCGCTCGTCCTCGATCTTCTGGAACGGGAGATCGATGCGATCCGGTGTCCGTTGCGGCCCGAACCCCGTCGGGTCGACGTCGAAGATCAAGAGGGAGGCGAGGATGGGTGAGGGGCCATCGACCGGATGGGACCTTGGCGGCGCGCATCTCAAGGTCGCGCAGGTGGGGCCGGACGGCCGCCTGATCACGGCGGTGCAGGTTCCCTGCACCCTGTGGCGCGGCATGGACCATCTCGCCCGGGCGGTGGACGAGGCGCGGCGAAGTCTTGTGCCGTCGCGCCGTCACGGCGTTACCATGACCGGCGAACTCGTCGATCTCTTCGACGGCCGCGCCGACGGCGTGCGCCGGCTCATCGCGGCGATCGTGGAGGCGCTCCCGGACGCGGAGCTGCGCGTCTATGCCGGGGAGGCCGGGTTCCTGCTGCCGGCACTCGCGGCGGAGCGGCCGCAAGAGGTCGCCTCGGCGAACTGGCACGCGAGCGTTCGCTTCGTCGCCGCGCGGTGTGGCGGCGGCTTGTTCGTCGATCTCGGCAGCACGACAACGGACGTGGTTCCGTTCGCGAAGGGACGCGTCGCGAATCTCGGCTACACGGATGCCGAGCGGCTCATCTCCGAGGAGCTCGTCTATACCGGCGCGACGCGGACGCCCGTGATGGCGCTGGCCGACGTGGTTCCCTTCGACGGCGAGCGCCAGCGCCTGATGGCCGAGCACTTCGCGACAATGGCCGATGTCCATCGCCTGACCGGCGCGCTGCCGGAAGACGCCGACCAGCATCCCGCCGCCGACGGGCGCGGCAAGAGCGCGGTGGACAGCGCCCGCCGTCTCGCGCGCATGCTCGGACGCGATCTCGATTCGGCAGAGATGGCGGCGTGGCGGCGCCTGGCCGCGCATCTCGCGGAGCGCCAGCGGCAGCTCCTGCAGGCGGCGTTCGATCGGGTGCTGTCGCGGGGCCTCGTCGACGAGGACGCGCCGCTGGTCGGCGCCGGCGTCGGCCGTTTCCTGCTGCCGGAACTCGCGCGCCGGATGGCGCGGCCTTACATGGACTTTGCGGACCTGCTGACGGGCGAGCCGGCGGCCAGGGAATGGGCGGCGCGCTGCGCGCCGTCGGCGGCGGTGGCGGCGCTCGTCGCGGAAGGCGGCTGAACGGCCGCGGATCCGATCGCCGCGCGGATCGCGCGGACCCGGTCGGCATCCAGCGCCGAAGCCCGGCCGTCCGTGCAAAGTGCACCGCGGAACCCGAGGTAATCCGGTCCGAGCCGGAGCAGCGGCGCGATATCCTCCGGGCCCAGCGAGCCGGCGAGGCCGCTGAGGAGGCCGAAGTCCCTGACCCTTTCGACGAACCGGGCCAGCGTCGCGTCGTCGAGGTGACGGCGCAAGGTCCCGCCGCGCTTGTCTGCCGTGTCGAGCATGACGCCGGCGAAACCGCGGGCCGCCAATCCCTCGATCAGACCCAGGTCGGGCGACCGGTCGGCGAACAGGACGGCGACGAGGCGCGCGCCGCCCGCCGCCCGCACCGCGAGCCGGTCGAGGCAGGCTTCGCGATCGCCGCCGGGGAACAGCCCGACCTTGACGATATCGACGCCGAGCGCCGCGATGCTCTCGACGGCCTGGTCCACGATATCGGGCTCCATCGGCAGGTCGCCGGCCGTGGCGCTGACGGTCCGCCGGCCGGCGAGTCGCGCGACGGCCTCCCGGATGACCGGCGTGGGCAGAGCGCCGAGCGCGCCGGTCCGCGGATCCTTGAGGTCGATGATGTCGGCGCCGGCGGCGAGCGCCGTTTCTGCCTCGGCGGCCGAGGTCACGCTGGCGAGAAGGCCGGTCATGCGCCGGCCCCCTTCGAGGCGCCATCGGCGCGATGCGCCGTGATCCGTTCCATCAGCCAATCCCAGGCCTGCCGCTCGCGCGGCCCGGCGGTCTTGTCGACCGCGATCTGCAGATAGGCGATCTCGCGCTCGATCTTATCGAACGGAAGCAGATGCAGCCGGCTGGTCAGGATCGCGGCTTCGATGACGGCCGCCTGGGCCCGGTTGAAGCCGCGGAACGGCCGATGCGATTCCTCGCGAACCACGCGACAGCGGAAGCGCGGCCGGACGGCGTCCTCGGCGACGGAGACGACCTCCAGCTCGGCATGGGCAAGCGCCTGTTCGAGGACCGCGCCGGGTATCTCCGTCGCCGGCCGGGTCGGCCAGTCGCGTCGCCCGGTGAGGCAGCCGGCGAACACCAGCACGTCGTCCGTGTAGTTGGCGACCGCATGGGCCGTCTCGCGCAGGTTGTCCAATGTCGCGGAGGGGCGGAAGGGGGCGATGACGAAGCCGTCTCCCTCCTCGATCAAGCCGATGGGCGCGATGTGCACGCGGCCGTCGCGGCCCTGCGTGGTGACGATCGTCTCGCGAATCATGAGTCTCGCCGATCCTTCTGCTTCGCCTGCAGGGTGGTTCCCGCCGCCTTGTGGCGCGTGAGATCCTCCTGCGGCCTGTCGACGGCGCAGCCCCAGTCGAGGGGCTGGTCCTGGACATAGCGCTTGCCGAGCTTCCAGGCGATTTCCGCCTTGGCCGTCTCCACCCCGAGATAGAAGGCGTGGCTGCCGTCCTGCTCGACGCCGAGATGCGGAAACAGCGCGAACGGGTCTTCCGCCGTATGGTGGCCGCGCCGGTTGTAGATATGAAGACCATCCTCGCTGACCTCGATCCGGAAGCTGTCGTCGGGCACCATCGATGCCATCTCGGCGATCTCCTCCGGCGTGTTGGGAAAGGGCTTGCGGTCGCGCAGGCAGAGCAGCGCCGGGTCGATCCGCTGGGGCAGGCTGCCTTCCTCGCGCGCGGCGAACATGATTCGGCGGGCGACGTCCGTTTCCTTAACGGCCCGGCGGCAATGCGGGCTGACCTGGACAACGAGCACGTTGGTGATGCGCAGCTCCGAGACGATGCCCATCAGAACGGCGGTGATGCCCGTCGTATCGGCGTCGGTGAGCTCCGTCAGATTGCCGGTGCCCATGAGGATCTCCGCCTGCGGCCGCAGGCGGCGCAGCGCGGCATATCGCTCCAGCGACTCCATGAACCCGAAATGGATCGGGTCGAGGATGGGGTCGGCGAGATAGGGGCGTCCCTTGCGGTCCAGCGCGTCCATCGCCCGGATCAGCGAGTCGAGGTCGCCGTGCCGCGCCGGAATCAGCACCGGCACCGAGTCCACCTCCTCTGCGAGCCATAGGCTGTCTTCGGTCAGGCTGAGGAGATAGTGCGCGCCGGCGGTCCCGCCGCGGCGCAGCTCCTCGACATCGGCCGAATCGACGCTGACCTCGAACCCGGCGTCGCGCAGCGCCGCGACCGCGTCTTCGAGATGCGGGAACGGGGTTTCGGGCAGGCATCCAAGGTCGATGACGTCCGCACCCTGGGCGCGGTAGTCCTCGGCCCGGCGCAGAATGGCCGGAACGTCGAGCGTCGGCGCCTCGACGATCTCGGCGAAGATCCGCACGTCGTAACGCGACAAGTCCGACGCCACGCCCTTGCGGCCGAAATACTCCGGCAGGTCCTTAAGGTCGTCCGGCCCGCGCTCGAAGGGCGTTCCGAAATGCGCGGACAACGCCTCCAAGTCGCCGCGGCACCGGCCGGGCACGACGACGCGGTCGGCCTCGACGGGCGCGGGCAGTCGGCGCCGGATGAGGTCGGCGGTCATCAGCCCTGCGACCTTCACGCCGATGTTGCGGATGGTGTAGGTGAACTCGGTCGGCTGCATGGCGCGCAGCACCTTTTCCAGGCGTGGCTCCGCCAGCCGGCCGGTCAGGAACAGGAGGTGTTCAGGCATGCGAGCCGGGCGCGGGGCGCCGATCCGGTTTTCTCAAGGTCCTCGCCATCCGGGGCGTTCGAAGGACCTTGGCCGCACGGCGTTCTCCGGTCCGTCCTCCGTTGATATCGGTGCGCGTTTCTCTTCTCATTCTCTTATCCGGCGGCCCCGACGGTCTCCGCACAATGTAACATCGCCGGGTGGCCGCGCAATGCGTGCCCCCGCGGCCGTGCCGGAGCGCAGCGCGTCCGCCAACTCCGCCTGCCGCCCGGCGCCGATGCAGTGACAGTCCGCATCGCAGCGGGCCAGGAAATCCGGGAACAACGGATCGACGATTCCCTGGCGGGCAAGATCCGCCGCGGTCAGGCCGTCATATGGCGTTTCGACGGACTTGATGAGGACCAGCCGTCCGGCACGGATGGCACCCGCCAGCCAAGCGGCGAGGCTGTCGGAGGTGACATCCCAGCTCTCCGGGATCTCCGGCCGGCCGAGCGCCATGCGGCTCGGCAGCCAGACCGGAACGAGGCCCGCGCGTCTGATTCGCGCGATTTCGGCCCGGCTGCTCGCCGGCTGCAGATCCCGGGGGCGCATCCCCGCCAGCATCAGGCCATATTGCTCCATAGCGAGCAGGGCAAGCCGATGGGCGGTCGAGTCGTCGAATCGCCAGCGCCGCTGCGCCGCGCGGACCCCGTCCGCGAACGGTCCGCCACCCGGCACGAGCACGGCGCGACCACGACCCGCCGCGAGGGCGTCGAGCCATGACGTGAGCGCCGGGGATTCGGCGAGGCTGCCGCCGAGCTTTATGACCCAGGGAGCGCCGCGGCGCGTTGGTTCCCGGAGTCGACGAGAGAGTCCATCCAAGGAGGTGCGGTCAGCGTTGGTCGTTGTCCCCGCGGCCCCTGTTATCCGGATCGCTGCTCGCTTGGCCGTTGCTCTTGCCAAGGGCGGATTCGACGACCTGCGGCAGAGGGTAGATGCTGGCTGCTGCTGGGCGTGGCGGTCGGCTGCGCTCGATCTCGACGCCGACGGCCGCCGCCTCCGGAATGATGTCAAGCTTCTCCACCCGAACCCGGACCTCTTCGGCGCGGTGGTCGGCGAAGCAAAGGTCGACGATGTCCTCGGCCAGGGTTTCGACAAGATTAATGTGACCCCGCCCGATCCGCTCCTTGATCGCGGTGACGACGTGGTCGTAGGAGAGCACGTTGTCGATGTCGTCATTCAGCGGCCTGTCCGCCTCGCGGACACGGATCTCGACGTTGATCCGTACACGCTGCGGCGCCAGACGCTCCTCCGGGTAGGCACCGATGCGGCACATGAGGACAAGGTCCCGAATGAGGAGCCGGCTGATCCGCTTCTCAGCCTGCAACCCACCGGGCGACACCATTCGGGTCGCCAGCAAATGACTTATCGACACGGGGTTCATGTCCTCGCTTCTTTCATCGGAGGGTGCCATAATGCCGAAACCCGGCGGAAAGCTCCAGGATGGGATCCAAGATGGGAAATCACGGATGGGGAATCACGGGGATTTTCGGCAAATCGAATTGATCGCGGGTTGATTCGCTGCCACCGGATGTCGCGTCTGCCTTCATTCGGCCGCCCTCTCGCCCTCGCAGACGATCCGCCAGGGCGGCAGCAGCGAGCCGGCGAAAGGGCCCGAAAAGGCGGGCTGCCGCCTCAGCCAGCGATTCTGAACCTGGTAGGCTTCCTGCTCACGCTGCACCCAGTCGTTGCAGTTACCACGATCGGTGAACCTGCCGCTTTCCTGCTGCACGAAGTGGACAAGTTCATGAACGAGGATTCCAGCATCCACTGTCTTGTGGACCGGATCCAGCCGATCGTCCAGATAGATCGTCTTGCCCCCGGGGAACCAGCCATAGACTGCGCAGGGGCCGTCGCAGGCCATCCGCTCCAGCTCCGGATGCGAAACCAGGACGACCTCGGGCACCCTGTCGGGAACCGGGTAGGCCGAAAGGCCGTGAATGGCCATCAGCAGCTCCAGGACAAAGTCCGATAGCAGGGTGTTGCCGGGCAAGATCACCTCTGGCGGAAGTCGGTGCCGTCGCGGCACCCAAATGGCCAAGGAAAGCCGGGGCCAAGCGATGCTACCCGGCTGGCGAACCGGAGGGCATCCTTGCTTTGCATCCTGTGCCGACCGTCATTAAAGATAGGAGCGAGGCGATCCGGTGCCACCCTTTTTCGGAGGCAAGCTTCCGGAATGCGGTCGGCCGCCGAGGTTGCAATGCTCCATAAACTCATGAAAGACAACGGACATTGAGGAGGCGCGCGATGAGGAAACTGGCCCTGATCCTGCTTGCGGCCGGGGCAATCGGATCCAACGCCGCTGCGGCCCCGAGCGATTATCCGACCGCGGCGCTCGCCGATTACGTCTTCGGCTGCATGGCGTCCAACGGTCAGACGCCCGATACGCTGCGGCGCTGTTCCTGCAGCATCGACGTGATCGCGTCGATCATTCCGTATGAGAAATATGTCCAGGCAGAGACGGTCCTCAGTATGAGCCAGGTGCCGGGCGAGAGGACCGGAATATTCCGCCAGGTCCCCTGGCTTCAGGAAGTGGTGAAGCAGGTTCGGCAGGCGCAGGCGGAGGCAGAGGTCCGCTGCTTCTGATGCCGGCGACGCCGACGTCTCGACGCCCGGGAGTGATCGGCGGGGGCGCGGGCGTCAGGAAGCTGGCGCCGGTTCCACCGGCCAGCTGCCGTTGAAGGTCATCCCCTCTGAGTCCTTGACCTCGACCTCGATCGCGCCTGCGGCGCGCGGCCGGTAGTGGAAGTGAATGCTGGGGTTCTCGCTCAGGGAGATGTTGCCCTCGACGGTCATGATCGTCCGGTCGCCGTAGCGCACCCGGATTTCCTGCACGAAATGCGCGGGGACGTAGGTGCGGGAGATCTGATCGAACTGCAGCCCGGAATAGTTCGGGTGGCTGATCAGGAGCTGTGCCTCGTTCATCTGGTTCAGCACGACGTCTCCGCTCTGCTTCAGCCTCATCTTGCCGAGGTTCGCCATGGCGCTCTCATGGTCTTTGAGCGCCGGAGCCGAGCAGCCGCCGGATGCCTTGACGAATCGCGTGGCCATGTAGAGCTCGCCGTCGCTTGTCTCCGCGATCGCGCGGACGTCCGTGTAGGTATCGACCCGCACCCGGGTTGAGAAAGTGGCGCTGCCGCTGTCCGGCGTGAAGTGGAACACACCGGCGACCGGCGCCGGGTTCTCGTCGATCACGAGATGGACGGTCTTGATGTAGCGGTCGGACGTTTGCGGGATCTCGGCGACGACGGTGATCGGGACGACCGCCGCGTCGTAGGCGCGAGGCGGCGCCTCGATGCTCAGGACGCCGGTTCCATCGTGAATCTCGCGCTCGGCGAACAGGGCTTCCCGGATGTCCGGCCAGACCGCCGCCGAGTCGTTCCCGGCCACGGCTGCATCGTTCGGGACGAGCCCCAAGGCGGCGACCAGCCCCCCGAGGATAACGACAGCCCGAATTCGCCGCATCGTTGCCTCCGTCCGTGTCCGCCGCCGTCTTTCAGGTGCCGTCAATTGTGGGGCAGGGCCCGCATAGGGTCAATGCGCGCGCGAGTCGCCGGGGCGGCGTGATCGTTTCATTCCCACTCGAGCTCGGCGAAGGCAGTGACGACATTTCGGCCATTGTAGTCGTCGAACAGCAGCCATTTCTCGCGCTCGGAGCGGCCGACGGTCTGGACGGCATCTTCCATCCGGCCGCCGGCCGCCAGAATGTCCCGGATTTCGTCCCGCAGCGTCCGGAGATACCGCTCCTGTGCGTCGAGCGCGCCCGGCCAGTCGGCCGTGACCGGCCCGTGCCCGGGAACCACCCGGGCGACCTCGAGGTGGCGCAGCTCCGCGGTCACCCGGAGCCAGCCCATGAGGCTGCCGTCAATGGCGGGGGTCCGTTCCATGAACAGAAGGTCACCCAGCCACAGTGTCGCCGTGCGCTGATCATAAATCGACAGGTCGTTGTCGGTGTGGGCGGTCGGATGCGCGACCAGCCGCAGCACACGGCCGCCGAGGTCGATCTCCGTGCGATCGTGGACCAAAAGCGTCGGGGCGACCACCCGCGTTCCCGTCGCGGCTTCGCCCAGCCGTTCGGTCAGATTGTCGAGGTAATAGGTTCCACGGCCCGCCAGCGCCCGCGGAAGCTTGGCGTGCCCGATGATCGTGATCCCGGAGATCTCGGCGAACGCCGCGTTGCCGAAGATGTGATCCGGGTGGACATGCGTGTTGATGAGGTAGCGAATCGGCCGGTCGGTCACCGAGCGAACCGCCGCGAGAAGGCGCTGTCCTTCAAGGGCGCTGCCACCGGTGTCGATCACCGCCACCGCCTCGTCGCCGACGATGAAGCCGATATTGGCGATGTCGCCGTGGTTGTCGGCGGTCGCTTCTTCATGCGCGCCCCGGTGGACGAAGATGCCGGGTGCCACCTCCTCGATCGAAAGCGGCTCGGGCATCTCCGGCGGCGAAGCGGCACCGGTGCTCGGCCCGGTGAGCAAGAGGAGCACGGCGGCCGCGATAGCCCATCCCCGCGACGCGAGGTCCTGCACGAGCCGCTTCTTCATACCCGAACTCGCACGCTTCGGTCTTCGGGCGAAGTCTAATCGAACCGGGCCGAACGCCGGTTCACGGCCGTGTCGAGCCCGATGACGGTATCGAGGCCCCGCGCGCCCACGAACAGCGTGCTGTGCAGATCCGCCATCGTGAGATTGGCGCCGGTCAGATCGGCGCCCGACAGGTCGGCACCCCCCAATGCCGCGCGCGTCAGGTCGGCGCCGGTCAGGTTGGCGCCCCGAAGATCGGCGAACTCGAGCATGCCGCGCGAGAGATCTGTGCCGGCGAGATTCGCACCTCGGAGATCCGCATTGCGAAACGACACGCGCACCAGACCCATCGGCTGATTGCGCATGTCGGCACCCAGGGTCGCGCCGGCAAGGTTGGCTTCTCGCAAGTCCGCATTCTCGAAATTGCTGACGAGCTTGGCGCCGGAGAGGTCGGCGCCGCGCAGATCGGCCTCCGTAAAGATGGTGGAAAAGGCGCTCACGCCCCGCAGGTCGGCGCGTCGCAGGTCGGCTCGATGAAGGTAGGCGACGTCGAGGTTGGCGCCGCGGAAGTCGGTCCCCTGCAGGTTCGCGTCCATGAGATTGATGCTGCGTAGATCGGCGTCTCGGAAGTCCAGTCCGGCGAGATCAAGGCCGTCAAGATCCACGTCCGACAGATCCACCGGCTCCCCGCCGGCCTTTGCCAGAAGCGCCCGCACCTCATCGGCCGTAAAGTCCGCCGCGGCGGCCGGTTCCGCGACAACCGGGAGGACGGCGAGCGCAAGACATCCCCACTGAATGCCGCGCAGGAAACGCGCCACGGAATATCGCCGACCGCCGGGAAAGGGCTCGATCGGCGGAACGGCCGAGTCGTGTGCCGGCTGCACCGATTGTCGGTTCACGTCAAAGACTCTCCAATAGCCGAGTCCCGACCTTCAAGAGGAGTCTGCCACAACCGACACCGGCACGCCACCGTCCGCGATCATCCGCGAAATCGATCGGTGGAGCCGGCACGATAGAATCCGTGTGATTTCGGGGCCAGTCACGGCCCGCTACGTTGGAATCAATAAAGGGTGGCCACAGACGACTTGACGGCCATTGATAAAATCGGTCTATGATTCTCATGCGGTCAGACATCATGTCCGAACATGGACGACCACGATTGGTGGAACTGGCCGAGGCGAATATCGCCGAACCAGGCTGCAGCGGGTGTCGCGGCGTCGTGGCGCCGCAAGCTGCTACCGGTTGGTAGGTGGTCGGAGCGCGCCGAAGTTTCGCAAGCACCACCCAGGTAGACCGGACTGCCGAAGAAATTGATTAAGCAGAGCTGCGGGAATCGCCCGCCTCTGTTCGGTAGTACAGACGGTTTTGCCGTCGAGCTTGGGAGGAAACCGTAATGAGATCATCCCTTCTGAAGAGCGCTGCCATCGTCATCGGCGCAACCTTGGCGTTGCCCGGGGCGGCACTCGCGAACGACGAGCTGTTAAAAATGCAGGATGACCCAAACCAATGGGTCATGCCGCTGAAGAACTACTCAAGCACCCGCTATAGTGAACTCGATCAGATCAACGCCAGCAACGTGGGCAACCTTCAGGTCGTGTGGCAGTTCTCGACCGGCGTGCTGCGCGGACACGAGGGCGGCCCGCTGGTGATCGGGGACGTGATGTACATCCACACGCCCTTCCCGAACATCGTCTACGCGCTCGACCTGAACGAGCCCGGCCGGGTGATCTGGAAGTACGAGCCGCGGCAGGATCCGGACGTCATCGCGGTCATGTGCTGCGACACCGTCAACCGCGGCGTCGCCTACGGCAACGGAATGATCTTCCTGAATCAGGCCGACACCACCCTGGTGGCGCTCGACGCCAAGACGGGTGAGGTCAAGTGGAGTGCCAAGAACGGCGATCCCGGAAAGGGCGAGACGGGAACCTCGGCCCCGCTGGTGGTCAAAGACAAGGTGATCGTCGGTATGAGCGGCGCCGAGTACGGGGTCCGCGGCCATCTCTCCGCCTACGACATCAACACCGGTGAGCTTGTCTGGCGGGCCTATTCGGCCGGCCCGGACAACGAGATCCTGGTCGACCCGCAGAAGACGACCCATCTGGGCGAGCCGGTCGGCGAGAATTCCAGCCTGAAGACCTGGGAAGGCGACCAGTGGCAGATCGGCGGCGGCTCGACCTGGGGCTGGACATCCTACGACCCCGAGCGGAACCTGATCTATTACGGCAGCGCCAACCCGGGCACCTGGAACCCGAGCCAGCGCCCCGGCGACAATCGGTGGTCGATGACCATCTTCGCCCGCGACGTGGATACCGGCATGGCGAAGTGGGTCTATCAGATGACCCCGCACGACGAGTGGGACTATGACGGCGTCAACGAGATGATTCTCGTCGACGACTTCCAGATCAACGGTGAGACGCGCGACGTTCTCGTGCATTTCGACCGCAACGGCTTCGCCTATACCCTCGACCGCGATACCGGCGAGCTGTTGGTGGCCGAGAAGTATGACCCCGTGGTCAACTGGGCGACGCATGTCGACATGGAGACCGGTCGTCCGCAGGTTGTGGCCGAGTATTCTACGCAGGCCCAGGGTGAAGACGTGAACGTCCAGGGCATTTGCCCGGCCGCGCTCGGTACGAAGGACCAGCAGCCGGCAGCCTACTCGCCGAAGACCGGTCTGTTCTATGTTCCGACGAACCACGTCTGCATGGACTACGAGCCCTTCCGCGTGAGCTACACCGCCGGCCAGCCCTATGTCGGCGCCACGCTCAGCATGTATCCGCCGGAGGGCGAAGACCATCTCGGCAACTTCATCGCCTGGGATGCCGCCAAGGGTGAGATCGTCTGGTCGAAGCCGGAGCCGTTCTCGGTTTGGAGCGGGGCGCTGGCGACGGCGGGCGACATCGTCTTCTACGGCACGCTGGAAGGCTATCTGAAGGCGGTCGATGTGAAGACGGGCGAGGAACTGTACCGCTTCCGTACCCCGTCGGGGATCATCGGTAACGTCAACACCTACACGCATGACGGCAAGCAGTACGTCGCGGTGCTGTCGGGCGTTGGCGGCTGGGCCGGTATCGGCTTGGCGGCCGGCCTGACCGAGCCGACGGCGGGCCTGGGTGCCGTCGGCGCCTATCAGTCGCTGGCGAACTACACCCAGCTCGGCGGCGTCCTGACGGTCTTCGCGTTGCCGGATTGACGATCGTCTGACGGACTATGCTTGGGCCCGGCGCCGGGACATTGCGATCTCGGTGTCGGGTCCCCCTTCTGCGATCGGGTGACGCGGATATCTGCCGGCCGGCCATGCGAACAATCGTCGCGAACGATCGTCGGCAGGCGGCCGGCGGGGACGACCGCGGCGACAGCGGGTGACGTGGCTCGTCTTTCCATACGCCCCAATTCGCTAGCCCAACCTGTAATTCGAAAGGAACGCCCATGAAAGGGATTCTGTCCCAAGGGGCAGCTCTCTGTCTGTGTATGCTTACCGCCGTTGCCTTCCTCGCGTTAGGATCCGAGAAGGCAGCGGCACAAGAGGAGGAAAAGCCCTACGAGATCGCCGAGGACGGTACGGTCGACTGGTACACCTACAGCGGATTTCGCCGTTACCATGCCGAATGCCACGTCTGCCATGGGCCTGATGGCCTCGGCAGTTCCTTCGGCCCGAGTTTGGTCAACTCCCTGAAGTCGATGACCTACGATGAGTTCATCGAGGTCGTGGTCAACGGCCGCCAGAACGTTTCGCAGGCGAACTTCCGGGCGATGCCGGCCTTCGGAACGAATCCGAACGTCATGTGCTTCATCGATGATATATATAGCTATCTGAAGGCGCGCTCCGACGGCGCTCTCGATCGCGGTCGTCCGAAGTCTCAGCGGAAGCCTCAGGAGGCCGTGGAGCGGGACGACGCCTGTCTGGGCTTTTGAGCCTTAGCGGGCTCCCCGCCTGGAGGAGGAGCTATTGCCGCGAGGGGCCGCCGGGGCCAAATCGGCGACCAGGAGGAATCTCGTTATGACAACGAAGAGGACGCTTAACATCCTGCTGGGCGCGGCCGTCACGATGATCTGGGCCCTCGCCGGTGCGGTGGCGCCGGCGTGGGCTCAGACCGCGGAGATCGTCTCGCGGACGGCGCTTCGGGTTTGCGCCGATCCCAGCAACCCGCCTTTCTCGACCAAGGACGGCGAGGGTTTCGAGAACAAGATCGCCGAACTTCTCGCCGCGGAGCTTAAGGTTCCGGTCCAGTACACCTGGTATCCGGACACGATAGGCTTCGTTCGCAACACCCTCAGGGCGCACCGGTGCGATCTGATCGTCGGTACCTCGGCGGGCAGCGAGCTGATGCAGAACACCAATCCGTACTACCGTTCGGCCTACAGCCTGGTGTATCGGAAGGATTCGAACATTTCGCTCACGTCGCTCGACGATCCGGCGCTCAAATCCCTCAAGATCGGTGCGATCGCCCAAACGCCGCCCGTGACCCTTCTTGCGCGCAAGGGATTGCTCCGGCAGATGGTCCCCTATCGCATCATGGTCGACACCCGCTTCGACGATCCGGGGCAGGAGCTCGTCCATGACGTGGCGACGGGCAAGATCGATGTCGGCGTTCTCTGGGGGCCGATCGCCGGCTATTACGCGAAGAAGGAGGCGACGCCGCTCACCGTGGTCCCGCTGACGTCGGAGGACGGGGTTCAGCTCGACTATTGGATCACGATGGCCGTGCGCTTCAACGAGCCGGACTGGAAGCATCAGATCAATCAGATGATCCGGGAGAAGCAGCCGGAGATCACGCAGATCCTTCTCGACTACGGCGTGCCACTCCTTGATCACAAGGGACAGCTGATCAAGCCCTAGGCCGCTGATCGACGGATTCCTTCCGGCCCGGTCCATTCCCCTCGGCTGCGGACCGGTTCCTTCCGGCTTTTCCGAATGAGAGCCGTGCGGGCCGTCACAGTTCGCGCGACAGTTGGGGATATTCCTCGATCAACCGTTGCCGGAACGCTTCGATGGCGCGGTCGTCGGTGCGCCGGGAACGGTCGAGATCGACCGGCACATCGGCCTCGAGTGTGCCCGGCGCCGCGGAGAGGAGCAGAATCCGGTCGGCCAGGAGCACCGCCTCCCGGATGTCGTGGGTCACGAACAGCACCGTGGTCGGCCGGCGACTCCAGATGTCGAGGAGCAGCAGCCGCAGGCGGTGCGCCGTGGGCCCGTCGAGCGAAACGAAGGGCTCATCCATCAACAGCAAGTCCGGCTGCACCGCGAAGGCGCGGGCCAGGGCCACACGCCGCATCATCCCGACGGACAGCCGTTCTGGATAGGTGTGCGGAAAATCCTGAAGCCCCGTGGCGGCCAGAAGCTCCTCGACGATGCCGGTTCGGGCCTGCTCCGGGCGCAGCGCCAGCTCGATGTTCTCGGCGACGGTACGCCAGGGAAGCAGCCGCGGATTCTGGAAGACGTACCCAATGACCGGTTCGCGCGCGCCCGATGCGGACGGCAGCCTGACCTGGCCCTCGAAGTCCTTGTCGAGGCCGGCGACGATGTTGAGCAAGGTCGTCTTGCCGCAGCCGGACGGTCCGATCACGCAGACAAGGTCTCCGCGGCGCACGGTGAACCGCAGATCCTCGAGGGCGACGTGCATCGCCGCCGATCCCACCGCCGGATAGCGTTTGCGCCGGATATCAATCTCGAGATCGCTCACCGGCGCCACCTGTTGGCGCGCCGTTCGAGCGGCTGCAGGATCGCGAGCTCGATGAACTGGATCACGGCGATAAAGGCGATCGTATAGGCAAGGATGCTCGCGACGTCGAAGAACTGGAAGAAGAGGTGGATCTGGAAGCCCACGCCGCTGCTGCGCCCCAGCAGCTCGACCACCAGCACGATCTTCCAGATGAGCGCCAACCCGGACCTGGCGGCAGCCAGAATGAAGGGCAGGAGCTCGGGCAGGATGACATGCCGGAGCGTCTTGACCTGGCCGAAGCGGAACACTTGCGCCATCTCCAGATAGTCGGTGGTGAGGGCCCGGGCCCCTTCCCGGAGCGTGACGACGACGTTTGGGATCTTGTTGATGGCAACGGCGGCGATGGCCGCGGCCTCGACCAGCCCGAACCAGACATAGCAGAGGACGATCACCACCAGGGCCGGAATGTTGAGGAACAGAATCAGCCAGGGATCGAAGAAACGGTCGAGACTCCGCGATCGACCCATGGCGATTCCGATCGGCACGCCGATGAGCATTGCCAGCGCAAAGCTGGCGGCGACGCGGGCCAGCGTAATGCCGACGTGCCAGAGCAGCTCGCCCTCAGCGATCGCGTCGATCAAGGTGATGAACACCGCGCCCGGCGACGGCAGCAGCCGGTCCTCGGCGAAGAGCGCGCCAATCTGCCACAGAGCAAGGAGCGCACCGACCGAGGCCGCCTGCCAGAGGATGAGCGGCAGCCGTCCAAGTCCCGGACGGCGCCCGTCGGAAGCTCTCAACCGGTCAGAAGCCCTCAATAGGTAACGTGTGGCCAAAAGGTGCCCGCCTGCAGTTCTCGGCTATTGCCAACCAGCTTCTCGCCGCCGAGTTCCGCCATCAGGGCGAAGGCGCGTTCCGCGCTTGCCCGCTCGGCCTCTCCCCATTTCGTCGGGATTCCGCGGCGGAAGCCTTCGCGGAGCGCGCGAAAGGTCGCCTCATCGGGCGCCCTCACGATCGGGCGGAGGCGCTCCCACTCGGAATCGGACTCCAGCAGCAGTTCCTTTGCCCGACGGCTGGCGCGCACGAACGCCAGGACATCATCGCGGTGTGCGTCGGCCCAGGATTCGTCGAACACATAGCCGAGGAGCGGCAGATCCGGGCTGATGCCGAGTTCCCGCGCGGCCTCTTCGACGCCGACCACCGTGCGGAAGCCCTCCGCTTCGAGTTGGGCCATGTAGTTCCAGTAGTTGATGACGGCGTCTATCCGTCCAAGAAGGATCTGCTGGTTGAGCAGCGGCGGGGCGCCGAACACCTCTTCAACGGTGGCGGCAAGGTCCATCCCGTGCCGCCGTTCGGCCAGGGCGCGAAGGATCAGCCAGCTCTTGTCAACGGGGCCGCCGGCGATGCCCAGTCGTTTGCCTTCGAGATCCGCCAGGGAATGGATGTCGGAATCGGCCGGAACCATGACCCCGCCGACGGCGGTCGAATAGGGCACGAAGGTGAGGTCGGCACCGTCCGCGCGTTGCCGCGACACCCAGATCCAGTCGGTCACGATCACGTCGACCTTGCCCGCCTGCAGGGCCACGGTGGTGGCGTCCTTGCCGGCAAGCTCGACCACCTCGAGGTCGAATCCTTCCGCCTTGTCCAGCTCGTGCGCCTCGATGACATCGAGTTCCCAGGCGACGGTGCCGAACTTCAATACGCCGATCCGGACCGTGCCGGCCGTCGCCGGGCCGATCGCCAAGACGAACGCCAACAGCACGGCCGCGGTAAGCCGCGCACACCTTGTTCGGTGACGGAGAGCGATCATATGATCCTGTCTCCTTCGGTGCCGCCTTGGATGGGGCCGCGTCGAAATGCTAAGGCGTACCCGCTCTGGTCCGCAAGCACGGCTCGCGCTCGGTGCGCGGGCCCCGGCCGGTCCACATCGCTCTTTGGCACGCAAAGAACATTGACGGCACACAGACTACGCGTGAGAGTCAGTATTAATTCACTCTAGCACGTCATCACCGGGCGTGTCGCGAACCGAACGAAGCGGAGGCGAGCCGTGCAGGGATTGCGAAGCTTGTTTCTCGGCGCCGCGGCCGGTCTTCTGGCCGTTGTCGGCGCGGCGGGGGCGGAGACGATCGACGTCTCCAACGTGAAGAGCAACGACGTCTCGGTGATCGACGTCGAGGACCTCGAGGTCATCGAGTCTTTCACCGCCGTACAGGCTCCCAGGGGAGTTGTCGTTGGACCGTAACGCCGCCGCCAAGACCACCGAACCGGCGCCCGCTGCCGAGGTCGGCGTGCCGGAGGTTCCGGCCCTGGCGGTCGCGAACCTCAGCCACGGCTTCGGGGACCGGAAGGCGCTCGACAACGTCTCGTTCGCCATTCCACCCGGTGCCTTCACGGTGCTTCTCGGACAGAACGGCGCCGGCAAGACGACTCTGTTCTCGCTCGTGACGCGCCTGTACAACAACCGCACCGGATCGATCCGCGTGTACGGGTTCGAGGTGCGGCGGCGGCCGTCGGCGGCGCTCGCCCGGATCGGCGTCGTGTTTCAGCAGCGGACGCTCGACCTCGACCTCACGGTTTACCAGAACCTTCGGTATCACGCCGCGCTGCACGGCATCGGCGGGCGCGAGGCGCGCCAGCGGATCGAGGCCGAACTCTCCCGTCTGCAAATGCTCGACCGTGCGGGTGACAAGGTGCGGCAGCTCAGCGGCGGGCAGATCCGCAGGGTGGAGATTGCCCGCGCGCTGATCCATCGGCCGCGCCTGATGCTGCTCGACGAGCCCACGGTCGGGCTCGATATCGGCAGCCGCCAGGGTATCCTCGATCACGTCCGCCGCCTGTGTCGCGAGGACGGGATCGGCCTTCTCTGGGCCACCCACCTCATCGACGAGGTGGAACCCGGCGACCGGGTCATCATTCTGCACAAAGGGCGCGTCGTTGCCGATGGCGGGGTCGAGGACGTGGCCCGGGACGCCGGCGCCGCGACCATCCGCGACGCCTTTGCGGTGCTCACCGGCGATGCGGGGAGGACGCCATGACCGCCGCACACTATCTTCGTTGCCTCAACGGAATTGTGGCCCGCGAGGCGCTCCGCTTTCTGAACCAGCGGGGCCGGTTCGTCGCCGCCCTCGTGCGGCCGCTGGTCTGGCTGTTCATCTTCGCGGCGGGCTTCCGGGCTGTTCTGGGCGTCTCCATCATTCCGCCCTACCAGACCTACGTGCTCTATGAGGTCTACATCACCCCCGGCCTGGTGGCGATGATCCAGCTCTTCAACGGGATGCAGAGCTCGCTGTCCATGGTCTACGACCGCGAGATGGGCAGCATGCGCACGCTGCTCGTCAGTCCGCTGCCCCGTTGGTACCTGCTCGTCTGCAAGCTGCTGGCCGGTGTGGCGGTGTCGATTCTGCAGGTCTACGTTTTTCTGGCGATCGCCTGGTTCTGGAACATCCGGCCGCCCCTTTACGGTTACGTCGCGGTGTTGCCGGCCCTGATCCTGTCCGGCCTGATGCTCGGCGCCTTGGGGTTGCTTCTGTCCTCGGCAATCAAGCAGCTCGAGAACTTCGCCGGGGTGATGAACTTCGTCATCTTCCCGATGTTTTTCGCCTCCTCGGCGCTTTATCCGCTATGGCGGATTCGGGAATCCAGCGTGCTGCTCTATCAGATCTGCGCGCTGAACCCCTTTACCCACGCGGTCGAGCTGATCCGCTTCGCCCTCTACGGTCAGGTCAATAGTATGGCACTGCTCTACGTCCTGGGCTGTCTGGTCCTGTTCCTCGGGCTGGCGATTTACGGCTATGATCCGGCACGCGGCCTGATCGCGCGTCGCGGAGCGCCGGCATGAGGGCAGGCAGCGGCGTTGCCCTTGCGTCGGCCGGCCGGTAGGATCGCCGCATAACCGGCTTCGGCAGGGGTACGGCACGTCAGTAAGGAAAGAAGAACACTCAGCGGAGGAGCCGCCATGTCGTCAGACCACCCGAGATGGGAGCTTCGTCGGCGCGTTCCGCCGGAGGCTCGGGCCGAGATCCGGATCGGAACTTGGCCCCGCGCTCTCGCGCTTTCAGCGGCCGTCCTGTGCGCCGCGGCGGGGCAGCAGGTCGCGTGGGCGCAAGGCTTTGAGAAGGATCCGAGCTGGCCGTGCATCCAGCGAAAAGTCCCGAGCATCTCCGCCGGCATGGTCTGGGCCGGGCCGCCGCTCGATGAGGTCGGCAAGGGTTGGCGGGACGATCCGACAGTTGCCGCGCTTGCGTCAAAGATCGCTTCCCGCCGGACCTCGATCGAGGAAGCCAAGACGGCGATCGAGCAGTTTGCCAAAGAGGCAGCGGACGAAAGGAACCGCAAGCTGACCATGCTGTTCGCCGGCGTGCTCGACATCATCAACCACGACCGCGCCTCGATCATCGCCGGCATCGGCCGTTACGCGGAACGGCAGCAGGCGCTGGCGGAGAAGATCGAGAAGCAGTCGGCCCAACTTGCCGCGCTGCCGAGCGACGGTACCGAGGCGCAGCAGAGCGACCGCGCGGATCTCGAGGAGATCCAGACCTGGGACATCCGGATCTTCGAAGAGCGCGAACGCTCGCTGACCTATGTCTGCGAGCAGCCCGTGCTTCTGGAGCAGCGCGCCTTCGCCCTCGGCCGGGAGATCATGAAGCACATCGACTGATGGTCCCGCCGCGGCGCGGCGCCGGATCGCGCGGGCGACCGCGCCGGCGTGGATCAGGAAGGCGGCGGCGCCGTCGGGTCGGGCATCGGCACGGGCCGGCTCGTTTCCAGCGGCAGGCCGGCCGCCGCCCAGCCGTCGGTGCCGTCCGGATACCAGTAGACGTTGTCGTATCCGTAGGCGATCGCGCGCTTCGCCGCGTTCCAGGACATCCAGCAATTCGCCAGGCAGTAGAAGACCAGCTTGCGGTCGCGGTCGCCCTCGGTCAGCCGTTCGAGGTTGCCGCGGAAGTAGGACTCGATGGCAGGCGACAGGGCGCCGCGGCCGACCTCGGGAAGCCAGACGCTTCCGGGAATGTTGTGTCTGGGCTTGGGGATCCACAAGGTCGACGCCGGCAACTTCTCCGGTTTGCGCTGTGCCGGAAGGACATCGATGAGAATGACGTCGCCTTCGGCTAGGAGCGCCCGCAGGTCCGCCGTCGACACCGTCGTTCCGCCGGTGATCGAGTCGGGCGTGGGCGCCCTGTAGTCTTCCATCCGGTAACCGGCGGGCTCGGGTACCGAGGCTGCTGCGTCCTCGCCGGCCTGGGCCGACCCGAGGGTGGCTGCACCGATCGCCACGAGCAGAATCCCCGTGGCGGCCATGCCGCATTGGCCTCGGCCGTGATTGCGACGAATGCCGACAAAATGTTCGCGCATGTCTGACAGGTCCCAGGGCTTTCGAGGTACCGTTTCACGCACGGTCGCGCGCGATAACAGTGTAAAGACGGGCACGGCCGGCTGTCGACCGGCGGGAGCGCTCATTTTCATCCGGTTCGCTCAAACCTGTGGCAATTGGTTGCGGGTTACCGCTGCAAAACCACCTTGCGTTGCTGGGTCCGTAACGATAGTTTAGAATCGTTCGACTCCAACAGGAGTCGATCGAAGAGATCAGTGTCCCGGATCGGACACGAGGAAATGGGAGGATTACAGACATGGCCTGGACTGCGCCGAAAATCCTCGAGATTGCTGTTGGCCTCGAGATCAATTCCTACGCTTGCGCTGACCTCTAAGCGCCATTCCCAACGCCCCGAGAATTCGGCGATCAGGCCGGTCTCGGGGCGTTACAACATCAGGGGTGCGCGGTGCTGCGGCTCCTCGTCATAGGATCGGCTGCGGGGGGCGGCTTTCCCCAATGGAACAGTAACGACGAAGGGTCTCGGCGCGCCCGTGCGGGTGATCCCAAAGCGCTGCCACGAAGCCAGTCGTCGATCGCGGTGAGCGCGGACGACCGGCGCTGGGTTCTCGTCAACGCCTCACCGGATCTCCGCCAGCAGATAAACGCGAACCCGCGGCTCCATCCAAAAGAAGGCAAGCGGCACAGCCCCCTCGTCGGCGTGGTGCTGACCAACGGCGATGTCGATCACGTCGCAGGGCTCTTGACCTTGCGCGAGAGCTATCCATTGAGCCTTTATGCGACCGGGCGCGTCCTGTCGATTCTCGCAGAGAACAGCATCTTCAACGTGCTGAACCCGGAGTTCGTCGAGCGTCGGACGATGCCTCTCGACACCGAATTCGAGGTATCGACCCGCGACGGCGACGGAACCGGCGTCTTCGTCGAGGCCTTTGCCGTGCCCGGAAAGGTCGCCCTCTACCGCGAGGACGCGGCGGCGGGTCCGAATTTCGGCACCTTGCCCGAGGATACGGTCGGGCTGAAGATTCGGTCGGCTGACGGGCCGGCCCTGTTCTATATTCCGGGCTGTGCACGGATGTCGGACGATCTGCGGCATCGCCTGCACGGTGCGCCGCTCGTTTTGTTCGACGGCACGCTGTGGCGCGACGACGAGATGATCGTTGCCGGCGTCGGCACGAAGACCGGCCGGCGCATGGGCCATATCAGCGTCTCGGGGCCGGACGGCAGCATCGCGGCGTTCCAGTCACTTGACGTGGCGCGCAAGATCTTCGTCCACATAAACAACACCAATCCGATTCTGTTGGCCGATTCCGCCGAACGCGCCGAGGCCGAGGCGGCCGGCTGGGAGGTCGCCTACGACGGAATGGAGGTCACCCTATGAGCGATCCGCTGACCAGCGAGCCGTGGAGTCCGGCCGAGTTCGAGGCCCGGCTTCGAAAGATCGGCGAGGAGCGCTACCACAGCCGGCATCCGTTTCATAGGCTGCTGCACGAGGGCAAGCTGACCCAGGGCCAGGTCCAGGCCTGGGTGCTCAACCGCTACTACTACCAGAGCCGCATTCCGATGAAGGACGCGGCCCTGATGTCGCAGGTCGAGGATCCGGAGTTCCGGCGGGAATGGATCCGTCGGATCCACGATCACGACGGGACGGAAGGCAGCGAAGGCGGCATCGATCGGTGGCTCATCCTGGCTGAAGGGGTCGGCCTCGACCCCGATTACGTGCGCTCGACGGAGGGTGTGCTGCCGGCCACGCGATTCGCGGTCGATGCCTATGTCCGCTTCGTGCGCGACAAGAGCCTTCTCGAAGCCGTTGCCTCGTCCTTGACGGAGTTGTTCGCGCCCGACCTCCACAAGGCCCGCATCGCTGCACTGCTCGAAAATTACGCTTTCGCCAATGACCAGACGCTGGCCTACTTTCGCAAGCGTCTGACGCAGGCGCCGAGGGACGTGGCGTTCGGTCTCGCCTTCGTGCAACGGGAGGCGCGGACGCGCGAAAAGCAGGAGGCGGCCCTTGCGGCGCTGCGCTTCAAGACCGACGTATTATGGGCACAGCTCGACGCCCTTTATTTTGCCTATGTCGAGCCGGGCCTCGTTCCACCCGGGGCATTCGTGCCCAAAACGGAGTGATCGTGAAGGAACGCATCGTCATCGACGAGACTTCGGTACCGCGCCTGGCGGCGCATGTCCGGCTGCGTTTCGACAAACAGCGCGACCAGTGGATCGTCCTTGCGCCCGAGCGGCTCTTCGTCCCCGATTCGATCGCTCTCGAAATCATCCAACGTTGCGACGGCGCGGCGACAGTGGCGGGGATCGTCGACGACCTGGCGGCAAAATTCGATGCCCCGCGCGACGTGATCCTGCGGGACGTTTGCGTGCTCCTCCAGGACCTGACAGATAAGGGGGTGATGACCCGATGACGGCGCAGGCAGCACCCTTTGCGCTGCTCGCGGAGCTGACGCATCGCTGCCCGCTGCAATGTCCCTATTGCTCAAATCCGGTGGCGCTTGAGCGCGCGAGCGAAGAGCTCACGACCGAGGAGTGGTGCCGCATCATGGCCGAAGCGGTCGAGATGGGCGTGCTGCAGATCCACTTTTCCGGCGGCGAGCCGACAGCACGGCGCGATCTGCCGACACTGGTGCGGTACGCATCCGAAGTCGGCCTCTACAGCAACCTCATCACTTCCGGCGTGCTGCTCGACGAGGCCCGGCTCCAGGCCCTCGTCGAGGCGGGTCTCGAACACGTGCAACTCAGCTTCCAGGACAGCGAGGCACAAAGCGCCGATCGGATCGGTGGTTTCCGCGGCGGCCACGAGAAGAAGATCGAGGTGGCCCGGCTTGTGCGGGCGGCGGGCCTGCCGCTCACCCTCAACCTGGTCGTGCACCGCCAGAACCTCGACCGCCTCGGCGAGATGCTGGACATGGCCGTGGCGCTGGACGCCCATCGTGTCGAGGTGGCCCATGTCCAGTATTACGGTTGGGCGCTGAGGAATCGGCGGGCGCTGATGCCGACCCGGGCGCAGCTCGAGCGCGCAACGGCGGTCGTCGATGCGGCGCGCGAGCGGTTCAAGGGAGCGCTCGTCATCGATTACGTGGTGCCGGACTATTACGCGCGGCGGCCGAAGGCCTGCATGGGCGGCTGGGCGCGACAGTTCCTCAACGTGACGCCCTCGGGGCGCGTGTTGCCGTGCCATGCGGCCGAATCGATCACCGGCCTCCGCTTCGATTCGGTGCGCGAGCGCGGCCTGCAGGACATTTGGGAGAATTCCGAAGCCTTCAACAAATTCCGCGGGACCGACTGGATGCCCGAGCCCTGCCGATCCTGCAGCCGCCGCGAGATCGACTGGGGCGGTTGCCGCTGTCAGGCCTTTGCCCTGACCGGGGAGGCCGACGCAACCGATCCGGCCTGCGCGCTCTCCCCATTCCACGACGATCTTGTCCGCGTTGCGGAAATGGAATCGGGTGCCGCGCCGCCCGCGTTCGTGTATCGGCGGATTGGCAACGCATGAAGGGCGAAGGATCATGAAACGGGCTGCGTTCCTTGCGGCTTCCTTCTCCACTGCGCTCGCGGTCGGTATCCTGCCGCAGCCCGTTCCGGCCGCGGCGACCGATCCGGCCGAGCTTCTGTCCGAGTTCGTCGAAGCGCGAGTCCCGCAAGATTGGGGCGTGCGGGTCCGCTGGCGCGACGACGTGCTGGTTGCGTTCGTATCGCCGCCGGTCGCCGAGGCCTTCGACCTCTTCTACGATTCGGACAAGCAGCTTGCCTTGCTCCGCAATCTGTGCCCGCCCAAGGACGAGGCGGTCTGGCAGGCGCTGCAGACCGGCCAGGACATCGCGGTTGAGCCCGTCGTAATGGGGAAGGGGGGCATCCGCGCGAGTTGCCACGATCTCCTGACGGAAGAGGCGCGACCGGCCTCGTAGTTCCTTCGAAGGGCCGGCCGGGGGCGCGGAAGGGCTTCGCCGGCTCTTGAAGCCGGCCGATCTTTCAAGAGCCGGAACCGATACATCCCGGTTGTGTTCCAGTCTCATTCTCGCAATCCAGCGCGGGATCCGTCGATCGGCGATCCCACCCGACCGGATTCCGTGAACGAACCAGATTGAGGAGGAGACTATGACGACTAGGAGAGCATTCTACGTCAGCTTGCCTGCCTCCATCCTTGCCGCTGCGGTTCTGATCGGCACCGCGCCGATAGCCTGGGCCCAGTGCGAATCCGCGGCGACGGGCAGCGCGACGACCGGTGGAAGCGATACCGCGACGGCCGGATCGGGAATCCAAACGGAGCAAGGCGGCGTGACGACCGGCGCCGGTGGCGAGCAAACGGCCCAGGGCGCCATGGAGGAGCAGGACGGCGATACGGCGATGGCTCCCGTTGATTCGCCGGAGATCGAAGGCCCTGACGAGGAGAGGGTCCAAAGCCTGCTCGAGAAGCAAGGATACGCCGAGGTGAGCAGCATCTACAGCTGCGGCACCTATTACGAGGCCGAGGCCACAAAGGATGGCCAGCAGGAGACAGTGCTGATTGACCTCGCGACCGGCCGCATCACGTCGCGGCCGCAGCAATAATCTTTCCGTCCTGGTCGAGGAGGCCATCAAGGCCTCCTCCATTCTCTCTATTGTTCCAGTCTTTCCGCTCTGCCGTCCCGCGCAGACGCATGGCGCGCGTATGCGCGGCATGCGTGCCCGTACGCTCAGGCGAACGCCAGCAACCCGTGCAGAGCTAAGCCGCCGAGCGCGAAGCCGACAACGCCGACCGTATCGTCCTGAACGGAGCGCGGCATTGCCTTGTGGATGAAGGGCGAGGCGAGAAGAACGAGACCGCTGGCGATCACGGCGGCCGGCCATGCGATACGGTGCGCGGCGAACAGCACCAAGTGAACGCCCAGGGTCCCGATGATCAGGATCGCACCGTAGAGGATGGCCGCGCCGGCGGGGCGGTGCAGCGCCGGCGGCCGGAACTCGGCGGGAAACATGCCGCTGACGGTCCAGACGAACAGGCAAATCACCAGAACGCCCGCAGCAAGCAAGAAGAACTCGGGTAGGATGATGTCGGTCACCTGACGCCCCGTCCCGTCGTTTCGTCGCGCCTCGAGGTTCCGGTCGGCCAACGCATCGGCCGCTTGACCCCCCTCGGTCGCGACGATTAAAGATATAAGTCGTATATCAGAGGTAGTTTATTCGGGGTGGCCATGGCAAGCGGCGAGAGAAAGAAGCGGACGATCACCGAGATTCGCGAGTCGAAGAAGACCGGCGAGAAGATGGTTTACACCTCGGTGCCGGACTACACCTCGGCGCGCTGGGCGGAGATGGCGGGCGTCGACGTCTGCGTTGTTGGCGACAGCCTGGCAATGGTTGCCCATGGCCATCCCAACACGATTCCGGCCACGATGGACATGATGGTCATGCACGCGCTCGCCGTCCGCCGCGGCGCCCCGAACACTTTCGTCCTCGGTTGCATGCCCTATCAGAGCTACAACACGGTCGACCGTGCTTTGGTGAACGCGACGCGCTTCATGCAGGAGGCGGGCTGCGACGCGGTCAAGCCGCAGGGCGGCAAGAGCCAGGCCCATATCCTCAAGGCATTGGTCGATGCGGGGATTCCGACCGCGTCCCACATCGGGCTGACGCCGCACACCGTTGCGATGTTCGGCGGCTTCAAGATCCAGGGACGGACCGCGAGCGAGGCGATGAAGATTCTCGAGGACGCGCTGGCGATCCAGGACGCCGGCTGCTTCATGCTGGAGTTCGAGGCGGTCCCCGCGCCGATTGCGAAGCTGATCTCCGAGCAGCTCGAGATCCCGACGATCGGCATCGGCGCCGGCGCCGGCACGGATGGGCAGATCCTCTTGAGCTACGATCTTCTGGGCGTTTTCACCGACTTCAAGCCGAAGTTTACGAAGCGCTACGCTAACTTGACCGAAATAGCGGTTGCCGGACTCCGGCAGTACGTGAAGGAGGTCAAGGATGGCACCTTCCCGGACGAGGAGCACAGCTACACGGTCAAGCCCGAGGAGCTTGAGAAGTTCGCCGCGATGGTGGAGAAGCGGAGGCACATCTGAACTCCTGGGCAGGGCGGCGCCGTTGCCCGGGCGGTGGGGCGGCCGATGCGAAAGGGAGAAGCCGTGACAGAATTGATCGCTGACGTCGTTTCGGAACGCGCTCCGGCGGCAGAGGGAACGAGCAGCCTGACCGACCGCGCCTACAAGGAGCTTGAGGAGCGGATCGTCACCCTGCGGCTCGAGCCCGGAAGCGTTCTGTCGGAAGCGACGCTCGCCAAGCAGCTCAACATCGGGCGCACCCCGATCCGCGAAGCCCTGCAACGGCTGGCGCGTGAAGGGCTGGTTGTGATTCTGCCGCGCCGGGGCATCCTTGTCTCGGAAATCAACGTGAAGCGCCAGCTCATGCTCCTCGAGGTTCGGCGCGAGCTGGAGCGACTCATGGCCCGCACCGCAGCCGTCCGCATGTCCGACGACGAGCAGCGTCAGTTCAACGAGATCGCCGAGGGCATGGAGCGCGCCGCTCAGGAGAATGACGACATCACCTTCATGCGCTACGACCAGGAGCTGAACACGCTCCTCTCCAAAGCGGCCCGGAACCTCTACGCCAGCAACGCCATGACCTTGCTGCAAGGCCTGTCCCGCCGGTTCTGGTATTTGCATTACAAGCAGGTGGCCGATCTTCCCTTATGCGCGCGCCTCCACGCGCAGATGGCCCGGGCGATCGCCAGCCGCGACCCCGAGGCGGCCGCCAAGGCGACGGATCGGCTGCTGGACTACATCGAGAAGTTCACTCGAGCGACGCTCGACGTCCGATGAAGCACCGCACGAGCGAGCGTGCGTCCGGGCCGGCGCGAATGGGCTCCGGGCCTCAGCTCCGCATCGCCGCCGCCGTGGCCGGACGTCCCGCCGCCATGTCGTAGTCGCGGAAGACCTCGGCAACGCGGATGCGGTAGTCCCGGAAGATGCTTGCCCGGCCTTGCTTCTGGGCGGCGCGGTGCCTCTCGTTCTCGTACCAGCTCTCGACGGCGGCGGAGTCCCGCCAGAAGGAAAGCGAGACGTACTTCCCCTCCGACGTCAGGCTCTGGAACCGCTCGACCGAGATGAATCCGTCGATCCGCTCCAGTTCCTTCCGCAATTCCGCGGCGAGATCGAAGTAATGCTGCGCCGTCTCGTCCTTCAGCCAGACCTCGAAGATGACCACGACCATCTGCACGCTCCCCGAAACCCTATCTTGCAACGCCGCGGCGATGCCCCGGTGGCGACTGGAACCCCACCACTTTACATCCTAAGGCAGGGCGATTAACATACGCTAGATATATCACTGGGTCATCAGTACTGGGCAGGAATATGGCCGTATATACTGGCGAGCGGACGATGGACGGGGTCGTCGTCCTGGTGGACGGAAAGCCGCTCGATCCCCGCTATGACCTCAAGAAGATCTCCGACAACGGATTCGAGTGGACCTACGAGGGGCCGGAGCCTGCTCAGTTGGCTCTCGCAATCCTCGCAAACCACCTGAAGGACGATCGGCAAGCCCTTAAATTATATGATGTATTCATGCGGGAAGTCGTTGCCAGCCTCGACAACGAGTGGGAAATGAGCGACGCGGATATCGACGGGTTAATCGCCGAGCTCGTCGACGCTGCACCTCGGCAGCGATAACCGGGCCTCGTCAGGGCCAATTTCGCGATCCCGAACCGTCTGCGGCCGCAAGGCCGTTCTGGGAGGCTCGCGGACTATCGAAGCGATAAATTGGGAGGATGCAGATGAAGTTCACACGTCGACAAGTTGTAAAGGGCATGGGGGTCGCTGCGGCGGCCGCCAGCTTGCCGGCCTTCCCCGCGCCAGCGATCGCGAAGGACAAGCCGGTCAAGATCGGCATTCTGGCGCCGCGCTCCGGAGTCGCCGGCACGGCTGGCGAGTGCGGCCGGCGCGCCGCGGAATGGGCGGCGGCGCGGATGAACAAGGAGGGCGGGATCGCCGGTCGCCCGATCGAGCTCATCATCGAGGAGGAGACTTCTCCTAAGGATACGGTCGAGCGCTTCCGCCGCCTCGTTTTGCAGGAAGAGGTCGACTGCGTGCAGGGTCTGATCTCGACCGGCACCAGTCTGGCCGTGGCCCCGGCGGCGGAGGAAGAGCGCGCGCTGATGATTATGTGGGATGGAACGACGCAGGACGGCGTGAACGAGACCATGCCGAATCCCCGCTACGTGTTCCGCAGCACCGACAACGAATGCGAGGCAGTGATGGGCTCGCTGCTCGCGGTAAAGTATTTCAAAGGTCAGTTCACGAAGATCGCCGGCGTCAATCCGGATTATTCCTACGGCCGGAACAACTGGGCCGCATTCCAGGAGATCCTCAAGCGCTACGGGATCGAGGCCGAGGTGGTCGCCGAGCAGTGGCCGAAGGTCGGCACGATGGACCTCACCTCGCATGTGGCGGCGCTCAAGGCTGCGGCCCCCGACCTGATCTTCTCGTCGATGCTGTTCGCCGACCTGCCGATCTTCATGAAGCAGGGCTATGCCGCGGGCCTATTCGAGAACACGAAGGTCGTCTTGCCGGCTGCCGGTTGGCAGCTCAACCAACTCAGCAAGGAATTCATGCCCGAAGGTGTGATCTTCGGCCACAACACGCTCTACTTCGCGCACCCTGAGGCGTCGGATCTGCAGAAGGCCTTCGTCGAGGATTACATGGACCGCTACAAGGAAGCCCCGCATTGGGAGGCAGATCGCGCCTATTTCGCGCTCGCCGCTTACAAGGCGGGCGTCGAGGCGGCCTATGAGGCGAGCGGCGGCTGGCCGGATCTCGATGAGATCATCGACGCCATTCCCGGACGTGAGGTTCAAAGTCTGGGCGGCCCTGGCCACTTCCGGGAGGACAAGATCGCGGTGCAGGTCTTCTGCCAAGGCCTGTCGACGAACGACAACGAATATAGTTTCCCGACCCTGGCCACGATCGATACGTTCGGGGCCGATCAGATCCAGAAGCCCGCGGGCGCCGACTTCTGGGATTGGATCAGGGCCGCGGAGTTCCCAGTCTGAAGTCATGAGCGGCCCGTCGCGAGCGCTCGCGACGGGCCGCTCATGAACGAGTCTCGCGTGAGTCGGCCTTCAGCGCTTGAGTCCGGCGTTGCAACTGTCATGCTGGCCACAGACTGTTCCGAAACAGCCGGAGACCTCATGAAGTGACGGCAATCGTCGATATCATCCTAGGCGGTGCCTTTCACGCCGCCATCGTCTTTCTCGTGGCCGCCGGGCTGCAACTCGTCTTTGGCGTCCAGAAGATCCTCAACCTGGCCTGCGGGTCCTTCTATGCGCTCGGCGCATATTTTGGGATCACGGCCGTTGCCGTGGCGGCTGACCTCGGCCTGCCGCCTCTGCTCTTCCTGCCGGTGCTGATCGTTTCGGGGATCGTGATCGGTCTCGTCGGCCTGCCCATCGAGCTGTTGCTGCGTGCGATATACCGGCGCGACGAGAGCTATCAGCTGCTGCTGACCTTCGGCCTCCTGTTGATTTTCCAGGACGTCTTCCAATTCTTCTGGGGAGCAACGCCCCGGACGATTGGCGGCAACTATTATCTCGCCTATGGCACCGTTGACATTCTGGGCGCAAGGATGCCGACCTACAATCTCCTGGTCATCCTGGCGAGCCTCCTCATCGCGCTGGGGCTCGGCGCCTTCCTCCAGCGGACCAAGACCGGACGCATCATACGGGCCACGGCGGAAAATCGCGACATGGCGGAAGGCCTGGGCGTGAATGCGAAACGTATCTTTGCCGTGGTCTTTACCGTCGGCAGCATGCTCGGCACGGTAGGTGGCGCTCTCGTGGTGCCCTCCGCAGCTTCCTCCCTTGGGATGGCCGTCGAGTTGGTCGTCGAGGCCTTCGCCGTCGTCGTCATCGGCGGGCTCGGGAGCATGCGCGGTGCGCTTGTCGGAGCCCTGATCGTCGGCCTCATGCGTGCTGCGGCCATCGCCATCCTTCCGGAGGCAGAGATGCTGTCGATCTATCTGGTCGTGGTTGCCGTGCTCATCATGCGCCCGGCCGGCCTGTTTGGGAGGGCCTCGGCATGACCGAACGGACACTCGTCAGGGAACTGAGGGCGCCGGCTCGCCCGATCCAATATGCCGGCATCGGCGGGTTGTGGATCCTTCTTGCCCTGCTCGCGGCAATGGCCGCGCTACCGGCCTTTGTCGACCGGTACACACTGCTCCTGATGGTGCCGTTTTTCGGCTATGGCATCGCGCTGCTCGGCTTCAATCTCTTGTTCGGCTATACCGGCCTCCTGTCGTTCGGGCACGCGATGTTCCTGGCGATCGGCGCCTACACCGCCGCGGTGATGACCTCGAAGCTCGGCATTCTCCATCTCGAGCTCATTCTGCTTGTCGCCGTTCTCGTTGCCGTGCTGATCGCGCTGCCGGTCGGCGCCTTGTGCGTGCGCTATACCCGTATCTTCTTCGGCATCCTCACCCTTGCCTTCGGCATGCTGTTCCACTCGTTCCTGTTCAAATTCTACGGCATGACGGGCGGCGATCAGGGAATGCGCACCCTGAGCCCTCTGCTGCTCGGGGTCGAGGTGGATGCCGGGAAGACGGCGTTCCTGGCGGGTCCCTTCTATTACTACGCCCTGGGGCTCCTCGCGATACTCGGATTCGTCATGTGGCGCATCGTTGAATCGCCCTTTGGCCTGCATCTTCGGGCGATCCGCGAGAATGCAGGCAAAGCCGAGTATGTCGGCGTTCTCGTATACCGCATGCGCCTCATCGCCTTCGTCATCTCTGCGGCCTATGGCGCCGTTGGCGGCGTGATTCTGGCCGTGACCGCCGGTCTCGCCGATCCGGAGCTGGCTTATTGGACCCATTCGGGCAACTTGGTCTTCATGACCGTTCTGGGCGGGAGTGGCGCATTCGCAGGCCCGATGGTCGGTGCGCTCGTGTTCGTCCTGCTGCAGGACTTCGTCATGTCCGTAACTGAATATTGGCGGTTCGTGATGGGGGCGATCCTCATCCTGCTTGTCATATTCGCTCCTGGCGGGCTGGCCGGCATCGCCGGCGGTATCGTCGCTCGGCTCCGCGGAACGAGGTAAGGCATGGACGTACTCCTGGAGGCACAAGGCGTCTCGAAGAGCTACGGAGACTTTCACGCCCTCCGCGATGTCTCGTTCGCGGTCGGCGACGGTGAGTTCATCTCGATCGTCGGCCCAAATGGCGCCGGCAAGACGACGCTGGTCAACGTGGTCACGGGCCTTCTGAAGCCGACGGCGGGAGAGGTCCGCCTCCGCGGCGTCGATATCGCCGGAATCGGTCCGGTGGAACTCGCGAAGCGGGGGATGGCGCGCGCCTTTCAACTCGTCAACATTTTCCCCGGCCTGACGGTACGCGAGACTCTCGCCGTCGCGGTCGCAGCCAGGCTCGGCCGCATCCGCAATCCGTTTCGGTCGCTGCGGCCCGACGCCGAACTCCAAGCGGCCGTCGAGGAGGTTGCCGACGTCTTCGGCATGCGCCCGAAGCTCGAGACCAAGGCGGCGACGCTGTCACAGGGCGAGAAGAAGCTTCTGGATATCGCCAGCGCCTTCGCGCTGCAGCCACAGATCATCCTGCTCGACGAGCCGACAAGCGGCGTTAGCACCGGCGACAAGCATGCGATCATGGAGGTGCTCGTCGGGGCCGCAAAAGCCGCGGGCGTACGCGCCGTTATCCAGGTCGAGCACGACATGGACCTTGTGGCGCGCTATTCCCATCGCATTGTGGCGCTGCAGGAGGGGCGGGTCCTTGCAAATCTTCCGCCCGACCAGTTCTTCAACGACCCGGCGCTGATCAGCGCAGTGGTCGGCACGCGGCCGCCCAGGGCGGCGAGGGGAGGAGCATGCTGACCGTCAGCGATCTCAAGGTCGACATCCAAGGCAGCCGGATCCTGGATGGGATCGACCTCACCGTCAATCCGGGCGAACTCGTCTGCTTGATGGGGCGGAATGGAGCGGGCAAGACCACCACCTTCCGCACCATCATGGGCTACCGCCGTCCCGTCTCCGGTCGGATCATGTTCGACGGCACGGACATCACGGGTCTTGCCACATGGCGCATCGCGCAGAAGGGAATCGGGTTCTCGCCGGAGGAATCGGAAGTCTACGCGGACCTGACGGTGGCCGAGAACATCGAGCTTGCGACCTGGACTCGTCCCCAGGGACGCCCGGCCCAGGAGCGGCTCGAATATGCCTATCGGGTGTTCCCAAAACTGCGCCAGTATCTCGCGCGCGGCGGGGCACAGCTTTCCGGCGGCGAGCGGAAGATGGTGTCGATCGCGCGCGCTCTGACCCTGGACGCCAAGCTGCTTCTCCTGGACGAGCCATTCGAAGGCCTGTCGCCGGCGATCATCCCCACCATCGCCGAAGGCATCGCCTCGATTCGTGCTACCGGTCAGGCGCTCCTGATGGCGGAGTCGAACATCCACCATGTCCCCGATTACGTCGACAAACTCTACGTGCTCGAGCGAGGCGAGTTGATCTTCTCGGGCTCGCTTGCCGCCGCTCAGCGGAACCGCGATGTCATGCGAATCATCGCCGGTGAGGTGGAGGTCGAAGCGCCGGCTTCGGCCGGCATCCAAGGCTAAGTACTTGGCTTTAGACGGAAATTAAACTGCAGAAGACTGCCGGACCGACTTGGCCCCGGCGCGGCGGTGGGCGGCCTTGACATGCCGGGCCGTCTGATGTACATCTGATATATCAGATCTGAATGCTTGGCTCCAAGCAGGCCGTTGCGGCAGAAGAAGGAGGATCGAGGTCATGAGTTCAGACAGCGACTTCGTGATGTCGGATCGCCAGCGGAAATTCCGCGCGCAATATCGGGCGAAGATCGCCGGCTGGTACAACGGATGGCTACATGTCGCCGTGATCTACGCCATCGGTGCCGCCGCAATGTACGTCTATATCAGCAACATTGAGAACGTGCGCTGGTGGGAGTGGCTGACAATCCCGGTGGTCGGACTCCTCTGCAACATCTTCGAATGGGCGTTGCATCTGTACATCATGCACCGGCCCCGCAAGAACAAGGCGCTGCGTGCGATCTACTCGCGGCATACGCTGAATCACCATCAGTTCTTTACCCGGGAGGAGATGCGCTTCGCCAATCATCGCGACTGGCGCGTGACCTTCTTCCCGCCTTACGCGCTGGTCGTCTTCATCCTGATGTCGATTCCGGGCGCGCTCATCACCGGCTGGTTGATCTCGCCGAACGTCGGCTGGCTGTTGATGTCGACGACCACCGGCATGTATCTCATCTACGAGTTCATGCATTTCTGCTGCCATGTCGACGAGAACTGGTTCGTGCGCTACACGCCATTCGTGAACACGCTGCGACGGCATCACACCGCGCATCACGACCAGAGTCTAATGATGGAAAAGAACATGAACCTGACCTTTCCCATCGCGGACTGGATGTTCGGCACGTCGGACCTGGATCGTGGCTTGCTGGGCCACCTGTTCAACGGCTACAGCACGAAGTACGTGAAGGCCGATCTGCGCCGCACCTCGCGGACGCCGCGGCCGCGACGCGCTGCTGCCGCGCCGGCCTCCGCCTGAGGTTTCGAGCGCCGCTTGCCGGCCGGCCGGTTCCCGTCGATCATGGCGGGACCGGCCGGTTTTTTTTCTGAGAACCAAACCGACCGTCACGAGGCAACCCCGGAAGGAGCGAACCGATGTCGAGCAGCGAGCCTTCGCCCGATTGGCGCGACCGCGGAGTCCGCATTGTCCGCGGCAGCGATCTCGATCCGAACACACCGCAGACGCCGGGCATGTCGCGGGCGGCCGCCATCAATTTCGCGCGGGCGGGCGCCCAGAAGCTGTGGGCCGGCACCGTCACCATACACCCGGACGCCAAGACTGGCGCCCATCATCACGGCCCGCTCGAGAGCGTCATCTACGTCGTGAAGGGGCGCGCGCGGATGCGCTGGGGCGAGCGGCTCGAATACGTCGCGGAGGCCGGTCCGGGCGACTTCATCTACGTGCCGCCCTACGTGCCGCACCAGGAGATCAACGCCAGCGCGGACGAGCCGCTGGAATGCGTGCTGGTCCGCAGCGATCAGGAGCCAGTGGTGGTCAACCTCGACATCGCACCGGTCGAAACGCCCGAAGAGGTGTTCTGGGTCGACGACATCCACCCGCATCCGGAGCGATAAGGGCGCGGGATTCCACCGGCGGGCGGCCGCTCGCGGTTCCGCACGTCGCGGCGGGCCCACGCCGACGCGGAGCGAAGGCGGTCAGAAGAGCAGGGCGGCAAGCAGGGCAAAGACGACGATGCCGATCAGCCCGCCGAGGAAGGCGCGGCGCCGGCCCGGGGTGTTGAGCACGATCCGGCCTTGCCGTGCCTTCTCGCCCGGATAGGGTCGGGGTGATCGCGGCTCGTCCGGTCTCTCGCCCATCTTATCGCGTTCCTGCGTTATGTCGGCCGGCCGCCCGTGCATTGCAGGAGCCGGAGGAACTCGCGCCGGGTCTTCGGTCCGTAGGTCATGAAGCTGGGGTCGGGCGCCTCTTGCCAGGCCTGCCTTGTCCGGCCGATCCGGTCCGTCTGTGCCCGTTTCCGGACCTCGGTCGGATCGATCCCGTAGGGCTTGGCCGCGTTGAGGCCGAAGACCTTGGCGCGGATCCCCGGCGTGATCTCGGGATAGCCGTACCGCTCCCGAAAGTCCTCGGAAATCTGGAAGGTGCGGAAGGCCTGGATCTGGTCCTGCGGGCTGCCGTACCAGATCGAGTCCGTGCCCCAGAGCACCCGGTCCTCGCCGACATACCGAAGCAGCTTGCCGATGAGATGCGCCGCCTCGTCCGGGTCGCGCATCACCTGCCGCCAGGTGCTGCCGAGCTCCGCATAGACATTGCCGTCGGGGCCGATGTCGTTCTCGCGCAGCGAAGTGATCAGGGCGTCGACGCCATCGGTCCGGTCCGGATCGTGCGGGCCTTCCGGCGCGCCGGACACGTAGCCCGAGTGGTAGACGATGAAGGTCGAATCGGGAAACAGCCGCGCGGCGGGGCCAACGTCGCGGCAGATCGAGTAGCGGTAGTCGAAGCCGGGGAACGGCAGCCCCTTGTGCATGCAGAAGACGGGCACGCCCAGCGACCGTCCCTTCTCGATGAAGGGAATGCCGTGTTCCTCGTCGTCCAGGAAGAACCCTTCGCCCTCCGGGCCCCATTGCGTGTAGGTCTTCCAGGCGGCGATGCCGATCTCGCCGGCGTCGCGCTCCATGCGCTCGAAGCTGCCGGGGAGCTGCGGGTGGACCGGCGCGTGGAGCAGCAGCCGGTGATTGCCCCGAAGCTCCGCGACGGCCTCGCGGCTCGCGGCCGCCGCCTCAATCGAAAGGGGGTTGCGTTCGGGCGCTTCCGGCACCATCGACAGGACCGCCATGTCGGTGTCGCTCTCGAGGAAGATCTCGCGGAGGAAATCGTCGCGACCGAAGCACGCGACGGCGTCCGGCTCGCCGCATGCGGCCTGCGGAAAGGCCGAGAGCGAGCGATTCCAGCCGCTGCCGCTGCTCCGCCAGGCGCCGTCGGGATCGACGTGATGCGTCTGCACGTCGAAGATGAATTCCTCGCCGCCGAGCGTGGCCTCGGCGAGCGGCGGGTCGTAGGCGGCATCGGCCGGAACCGCGAAGAAGCCGCCTCGCCGGCCGGCGGCGGCGAAGGCCTCGTTCAGGGCAAGAAGCGTGGCCGCCGCCCCCGAGGCCGAGGCGAGGAACCGGCGCCGCGGCAGGCCGAGCCGCCGCGCGATCTCGTCCGTGCGCAGGCGCGCCAGCCGGTTCGCCGCCGTCGCGGCGGCCCCGATCGGCCGGGGCGCGAACTCGCCGTTGCTGGTCGCGTCGATCTTGATCGGAAGCCGCGTTCCCTCCGGGTCGAATGCGTGAACCATCCCCGGTCTCCTGCAAATCGTACGTTTCTAGAGAATCGCGGTCGGCGGTCATGGGTTCCCCGGCTCACGGCATTGCGGCCGCGGTATCCTGTCCGCGAGCGTGCCGACGGCCTTGAAAACCCCTTCCGCCGCGGTCATCTAGAAGCCGGGCGCCGCGGTCTTCGGATGTCTTATCGGTTTCTTGTGGACCTGCATCGCGACCGTGGCGGAACTGGTAGACGCGCAGCGTTGAGGGCGCTGTGAGCGCAAGCTCGTGGGAGTTCAAATCTCCCCGGTCGCACCATCGATAACCGCCGCCCGGCGGTTCCGTTGCGCCCGTAGCTCAACTGGATAGAGCATCTGACTACGGATCAGAAGGCTAGGGGTTCGAATCCTCTCGGGCGCGCCACTATCTCTCTGAAAACGCCAGAATCTTTCCGGACCCGGCGGCATCACTTTCCAGAGTTGCCTTGAATCGCTTTCCATTTTGCGCGCTGGCGCCGGTCAGGTCCGTGCGGGTTCGGCTCCTCTTGACCGCCGTCAAGCTTGTCCAGCGGCGATGGTGCTAATCAGTTCGGATCCGCTTATTCGGCGCGTCGAAGCGAAGGGGGATCATCTTGGCCGACGAGTTCGCGAGGCTGTTTCGCGAAGAGCACCGCCAAATCCGGGGCGCACTTTCGTCTCGAGGAGGAAGCACTCTGTCCGTCGCTGGCCGACGTCTTCGAAGCGGCGTACATCGAGAATCTGCCGGTCGACCACGACCGCGCGATCGGTACGGCGGACGCACTCGTCGGAACGGGCGATTTGAGCGCCGCGGATTCGCGGCGCGCGGCCAATCTGGTCCGGCTGCCGGAAGAGCGCCCGCGGACGGTCATGGAAACGCGCGTCCTGCAACCGCGAAGGGCTCGATCTTATCCGGCGGGCGAGCGAGGTGCGGGAGCGGCCTTTCGCCAGGCTTTGGCGATTGCCAACGATGGGCAACCGCAAACGCCCGTATGCAACGCCGGGGCGGGCGGCAGCCTTCCTTTCCGGACGGGTGCCTTTCCAAGGCGGGCGCCACCGCAAGAAACGGCAAAATGGCCAGGACCCGCGAAAAACTCGGCCTGAAGCTCGCGGTGGACGCCGGCACCGGGGCACGGGGCTGTGACCTAGGATGACCGACGCCCCCGATGGACCCAGCGGCCCCCGGCGCGCCGGGGGCCCGTTCACCGTGATGGCCAAGCCCATCGGTCCGCGGTGCAACCTCGACTGTCGCTATTGCTACTACACCGAAAAACAGCGGCTCTACCCCCGGAACACCGGCCTGCGGATGAGCGATGAAACCGTCGAGGTCTTCGTCCGCGACTACATGACTTCTCAGGCGGGGCCCGAGATCACCTTCGTGTGGCAGGGCGGCGAGCCGACGCTGCTTGGCCTCGCGTTCTTCGAGAAGGTGGTCGAGCTGCAGCGGCGACACCGGCCGGCCGGGACGATCGTTCGCAACGCGCTGCAGACGAACGGAACCCTCCTGGACCGGCGCTGGGCGCGCTTCCTGCGGAATGAAGGCTTCCTTGTGGGCCTCAGCATCGACGGGCCACGGAGGCTACACGACCGCTACCGGGTGACCAGGAAGGGCGCGCCGACCTTCGACTCCGCGCTCGGCGCCCTCCGCCTGCTGCGGGACGAGGGCGTGGCCTTCAACACCCTGACGGTGGTGCATCGGCACAATGCCGCCCGCGGTCGGGCGATCTACCGCTTTCTCAGGGGTGAAGGCGTCCGGTACATGCAATTCATTCCGCTCGTGGAGCGCCATCGGCCGGACGGTTCGCTGGCCGGTCCGCCGGCGCAGGATCCGGTCGCCGCGGTGGCGCCATGGAGCGTCCCGCCGGGCGGCTTCGGAACCTTCCTCTGCGACGTCTTCGACGCGTGGGTGCGGCACGACGTCGGCGCCGTCTCGGTGCAGCTGTTCGACGTTCATCTTGCGCTGTGGGCCGGCCTGCCGCCCGGCCTCTGCGTGTTCGCGGAGACCTGCGGCCGGTGCTTGGTCATGGAGCACAACGGCGACGTGTACGCCTGCGATCATTACGTCTACCCGGCCTACCGCCTCGGCAACCTGCGCGACAAATCGCTGCGCGCCCTGGCCGATGACCCGGCCCAACGGCGGTTCGGCCACGACAAGCGGGAGGGCCTGCCGCGTGCCTGCCGCAACTGCGCGTTTCTTTTCGCCTGCAATGGCGGGTGCCCGAAGCACCGCTTCGCGCGAACCGCGGATGGCGAAGCCGGGCTGAACTACCTCTGCCCGTCCTACAGGCGCTACTTCGCCCATGTCGCGCCCACCATGCGCCGCATGGCCGCGTCTCTCCGCGGTCCCGAATGCGGAACGGCTGACCGGCCTTGAGCGCGGTGCGTGGCCGACGGAGGTTCGCGGCAGATTCACGGCGGACAAAGAGCGGCCGGCGGTATCATCGGCGAGTGGATCAACCCGACGGCCCGAAAGCCGCCGGCCGCCGAGATGGCTGCCGTCGGGAGCGTCGAAAGGCGCGCCCGTCCTCAGCCTAAGGCGTCGCGGACCGCGCGGGCGAGCTGCTGCCGGTTGTACGGCTTGCGCAGCCATCCGAAACCCTCTTCGACGACGGTGCCGAGATTGAGGCTGTCGCCGGGATAGCCAGAGGTCAGGAGCACCGCGAGCGTCGGCCACCGCTCCCGAGCGATGCGGGCGAGTTCGTGCCCCGGCATCCCGCCCGGCATGACGATGTCGGTGAAGAGGAGATCGATTGTCTCGCCGTCACGCTCGAGGATCCGCAGCGCGGCGGGACCGTTCTCGGCCTCGACGACGCGGTAGCCCAGCTCCTCGAGGCGCGCTTTGGCGACGCGGCGAAGGCGGCGATCGTCCTCTACGAGAAGGATGCATTCCGCCGTCGGGCACGGCTCGACGTCGATCCAATCGTCGGCGCGCGGCTGGTTCGTATTCTGATGGTCCTGCGGCAGATAGAGACGAACCGTCGTCCCGCTCCCCGGAACGCTGGTGATCTCGACGTGCCCCTTCGACTGCTTGCAGAAGCCGTAGACCATGCTGAGGCCGAGCCCGGTCCCGTGGCCGCCCGCCTTCGTCGTGAAGAACGGGTCGAAGGCGCGGTCCCGGACCTCGGGCGGCATGCCGGTGCCGGTGTCGCTTACGGCGATGACCGCATACCGGCCGGGCGCGACGTCTCCGATGCGGGCGGCGAGGTCCTTCGACAGGCGGGCGCTACCGACCTCGATGGTGAGCCGTCCGCCACCGGGCATCGCGTCGCGGGCGTTGATGGCCAGATTGAGCAGCGCGTTCTCGATCTGCCCCGGATCGATCAGGGCCGGGGCGAGATCGGGCTCGATGATCGTGCTGATTTCGATCGTCTCGCCGAGCGTCCGCCGCAGCAACCCAGTCAGCCCGGCGACCATCGCCGCGAGATCAACGGGCCGGGGCGCGAGCGGCTGGCGGCGGCCGAAGGAGAGGAGCCGGTCGGTCAGTTGGGCGCCGAGCCCGGCGGCCTCGAGCGCTTCGCCGACCAGGATCCGCTGGTCCTCGTTGTCGAGCCTGGCATCGAGCATCTCCAGATTGCCGATGATCGCGGTCAGCAGGTTGTTGAAGTCGTGCGCGACGCCGCCGGTCAACTGGCCCAGGGCCTCCATCTTCTGGGCGTGCCGGAGCTGCTGCTCCAGCGCGATGCGGTCGCTCAGGTCGCGCAGGAAGCTGACGAATCGCCGCTGGCCGTCCGGTAGCCGGATCTCGCCGACCGCGCATTCTGCGCGGAAGGTCGAGCCGTCCTTGCGCAAGGCCTCCACCTCGCGCGCGGTGCCCGCGCCCAATCCGGCCTGCTGCCGGTATCCGGCGATGATGGCTTCGTGGCGCGCGCGGAATTTCTCCGGCATCAGCATGCTCACGCTGCGTCCGATCACCTCGTCGGCGCCGTAGCCGAACAGGCGCTCTGCGGCGCCGCTGAAAGCCGCGATGAGGCCCCGCTCGTCGACGGTGACGATCGCCTCCGGAGCCGTCGCGATGATGGCGCTCAGCTGCGCCTCGCGCTCCCGCAGCGCCGCTTCGGCGCGCCGGCGGTCGGTGACATCCTCGCCGGCGAGAAGAACGCCGGCGATGCGCCCGCCGTCGCGCAGCGGGCCCGCGTTCAGGAGGAGATCGCGGGTTTCGCCGTCGCGACGCCGGATCGGGAATTCGACGCTGCGGACCTCCCGCCCCGCGACGACGTCTGCCAGGGTCTGGCAGCATGCCGGGCGCCTGGGGGCGGCCACGAACTCGTCGCAGTAGTTCCGGCCGAGCGCTTCGGCGCGCGCCGTCCCATAGAGCTTCTCGGCGGCGCGGTTCAGCTCGAGAATGGTCCCGTCGGCGGACAGCAGAACGGTCGCGCTCGGCACGGCCTGGAACACGGTCCGGAATCGTTCCTCGCTCTCCCGCAGGGCGCGATCGGCCTCCCGGCGGTCGGTCACGTCGAGCAGCGTCCCGACCACCTTCGTGACGCCGCCGCGGCCGTCGCGGACGGGCTTTCCAAGGCTCTGGACGTGGCGAACTGCGCCGTCCGGCCGCCGGATGCGGTACTCGATCTCGTGGCGGACCCCGGCTTCGACCGCGCCTATCAGGGTCTCGCGGACCCGGTTCCGGTCATCGGGATGGACGATCCGTTCGATGTAGCTCTCGGTGCTCATGGGAGGCGCGTCGGGATCGAGCCCGAGGATGCGGGCGACCTCGGCCGACCAGCGGATGGGCGCCGCCGGATCGCGCGGCCGCTCGTAGCTGCCGAGATGCGCGAGCGCCTGCGCCTCCTGCAGGCTTCTTTCGCTTCGCTCGGTCTCGCGTTCCCGGGCGCGCCTCCAGAAGGTGAGCGCGGCCGCGATCCAGATGGCGAATGCGGTCAGGCCGCGGTTGGCGGCCGGAATCCACGTCCCCGTTGGCTCGCCGGCCAAATCGAGGAGGTATCCGAGACCCGTGAGGGCCGTGGCGATGATCGCGAGCACGAGCAGGGAGGAACGCCACGGCAACCAGGCGCCGAGCAGAACGACGGCGACATACAGCGTGCCGGCCGCGACACCGGCCGGAAGCAGCAGGTCTATCTCGAAGGCCGCAATCGTCAGCAGGCCGATCGCGCCACCGAACGCCACGGTTCGGATATTCATTCCCATGAGCGGGACTTCCCCACGACTGGATTTTGGCCAATAGCGCGGCGCTCGGCCGCGGTCATTGATCCTGCTCAAAGTCGATCCGGAACCCGACCACCCCGGCAGAAGTCTGTTCTTGCGTAGCTGCGCGGCCGCATTGACGTCGCTGGTATAAGATGTATAGTAAGTATATCTTAAAAGAATAAAAGAACGGCATGCAGTAATGCCGCGGCCTCTGCGGTCCATGAAGCCTCTTGGGGTGTCGCAATCCGCGGAGCGAGGTGCGTGGCGTCGCGGTGGCGCGTTTCGTCTCCTCGCGAAATGGGCATCTCGTCGCAAGGCACGAAAACCTTGGAGAAGGCGCGATCTGGGGGGGAAACGACATGAGCGGAACGGGCATGACCGACGGATTCCACCTCGTGGTGGACGCCCTCAAGCTGAACGGGATCGACACGCTCTACGGCGTCGCCGGCATCCCGATCACCGACCTGTTGCGCTTGGCGCAGTCGGAAGGGATTCGCTATCTGGGCTTTCGGCACGAGCAGTCCGCCGGGAACGCGGCCGCGATCGCCGGGTATCTGACCCAGAAGCCCGGCGTCTGCGTCACGGTTTCGGCCCCGGGATTCCTGAACGGATTGACCGCCCTGGCCAACGCCACCACCAATTGTTTCCCGATGATCCTGATCAGCGGGTCGAGCGATCGGGCGATCGTGGACCTAGAGCAGGGCGATTACGAAGAACTCGACCAGCTGAACGCCGCGAAGCCCTACGCGAAGGCGGCCTACCGCATCAACCGGCCGCAGGACATCGGCATCGGCGTCGCGCGGGCGATTCGCGCCGCCGTGTCCGGCCGCCCCGGCGGCGTCTATCTCGACCTGCCGGCCGCGGTGCTCGGCTCGGCCCTCGATGCGGACGCGGCCAAGAAGTCGCTGGTCAAGGTCGTCGACGCCGCGCCGCGCCTGGTGCCGGCCGCCGAATCGATCGCGCGTGCGATCGATCTCCTGGCCGCGGCCCGGCGCCCGCTCGTTATCCTCGGAAAGGGGGCGGCCTACGCGCAGGCGGACGAGGAGATCCGGTCGTTCATCGAGACGACCGGCATTCCGTTTCTGCCCATGTCGATGGCAAAGGGCCTTCTCCCGGACGACCATGCGCTGTCGGCCGCCGCCGCACGCTCCTATGCGATCGGCAACGCCGACGTGGTGATGCTGATCGGCGCGCGCCTGAACTGGCTTCTCTCGCACGGCAAGGGCCCGCTCTGGCCGGAGGACACGCGCTTCGTGCAGGTGGATATCTCGCCGACCGAGATCGACAGCAACCGGCCGATCGCCGCGCCGGTCGTCGGCGACATCAAGTCCGCGCTCGCGGCGTTCAGCGCCGCGCTCGAACCGGGGCGGATCAAACCGAGTGCCGCCTGGCTCGATGAGATCGCCCAACGCAAGCAGAAGAACATGGAGCGGATGGCCGCGTGCCTCAACGCCGACCCGAGCCCGATGAACTTCCACAGCGCGCTGCGCGCCGTCCGCAGCGTGCTGGCCCGCTGGCCGGACGTCTACATCGTCAACGAGGGCGCCAACACCCTCGACCTTGCCCGAAACATCATCGACATGCACCGGCCCCGACGGCGCCTCGACAGCGGAACCTGGGGCGTGATGGGCATCGGCATGGGCTACGCCATCGGCGCGGCCACCGTCACCGGCAAGCCCGTCGTCGCCATCGAAGGCGACAGCGCATTCGGCTTCTGCGGCATGGAAGTCGAGACGATCTGCCGCTATCAGCTGCCCGTCGTCACCGTCGTCTTCAACAACAACGGCATCTATCGCGGCGACCCGGTCGGCAGCCCGTGCTCGCCGACCGGTCTGACACCGGACGCGCGCTACGACAAGATCATCGAGGCGTTCGGCGGTGCAGGCTATCACGTAACCGACACGGTCGGCCTCACGAAGGCCTTAAGCGACGCACTCTCGACGGGACGGCCCGCCCTCATCAATGCCGTCATAGACCCGACGGCAGGGACCGAAAGCGGCCACATCCAGGGCCTGAACCCGAAGAGTGCGCTCGCCGACAAGACGTGAGGAAGGTCGGCTGACGGGCGCGCGGCCGACAAGGCGCTTCCGGGCCTCGCCGGTCGCCGCTTTTGAGCCGGTCTCGTGACCGCCGGTGGTGCCCAAGGGGAGCGCAAGGCTCACCAGGAGACCTGCCCGGTCAGGCGGTGCAGTAAGGGATCGACATGCCGGGAACGAGGCACGATCCAGTTCCGTGGTGGCGTCGAAAGCTGCGATCGGCCGCGAATTTGCGCTTGATCAAAGAGCCGGCGCGGGGGTTCGGCCAAGATAAGGTTTCGATGGTCCTTTCGGAGGTTGCCATGGAGATCTGGATGCCTTGGGCCGGGCTCGGTCGGGTCGTCCGACGTTGGTTCGAGATCGACAGGTTGCGCCGGGAGCTTGCCTCGATCGACGGCGCCACGCGGGCCGAGCTGCGTCTTCACGCGCCGGGCGACGCGGCGGCGTTGGCCCGAAACGCGTGGCGGGAGCCAGGTCAACTCCAGCGCATGCTCGAGCGGGTCGGCGTAAGCGAGCATCCCTCGCTCGACAATTGGGGCTATCGTCGTGAGCTCGAGCACACCTGCGCGCTTTGCTCGGTCGCCCGTACCTGCCGACGGTGGCTTGCCTCGGGCGACCGCGAGGGCTATCAGGCCTTCTGTCCGAACGCCGTCGAGTTGTCGGCCATGGCGGCCGACCGGCGGACGACGTTGGAGAGCGTCGCCAGCTGAGATACCGATGGACGCCATCGGCTTGGGCGCGGTCGCGCAATCGGTCCCGTGTCGGATTGAGAGGCGACCGCTCGTTCTCCTCCTTTGCACTGGCTGCTTTTGGGCACATCCCTTTCGTCCGTCTGATGTCGACATGATCATCCAATCTCGGTAATGCGTCGGGGATCCCTGCTTCATTGGAACGGATCTCGACCGTTGCCCCTCAGCTGTCGCCAAAGGCACCGTGCAGGGTGGCCAAGGTGCCGATGATGGCCAGCGCGAAGCAGCCGAGGCGCGTCGTGACGACTGCCGGACCCTTCACTCCCGAATCGAAGGGCGATCTGATCTTTCTGCTCGGCTAGTACCGGCCATCAACGGATGAATTGGCGAGCCGCTGGAGTGGCAAGAGCTCTTCGCCATGCCGCGACCTGCCCGGGCGCGCACGGGCAGGTCGATTCACCATCGGGTGCGGTCGACCCGTCACCATCGGGTGCGGTCGACCCGGCGAGCCGATGGGTGACCTGAGGCAAAATGTCTCACCCAGGGAGGGCCCGTCGAACGCCCCTCTTTGTCGCAGCGCAAAGATGTAATCAAAATCCGTCTTTTAGGGTGCCCGCAAAGGGGGGTGGATCATGTCGTCACGGGCGTTGCCGTTATTCCCCACCGCCGATCTGTCGGAAACCGATTTCCCTGAGCTCGCGCAAACGCGCTCGCGCCGGCGACGGCCAGATCGGCACACGCCTGCACTCCAACCCGGCACCGCGGAGCCGTTCGCCGCATCCGACTCTGAACCAGGACCAGGGGCGCCAACGTGATCTCGCAGCTAACCAAGACCGAGCGGCTCCTTGCGCTCGTCATCTCCGTGTTCGTGGCGTTCGTCGGGCTGTTGATGGCCGGAGCGGGGCAGGCGGATCCATTGGGTGCTCACGGATTCGTCGTGCTTGGTTTCGGCATCGCGATGGCCTTCGTGATCATCTCCGGCTACCACGCGCCAGAGCCGGCCAAAGAGCGGCTCGCGCAGTATTACGATGATCCCGTGAAGGCCGGCATTGTCCTGGCGATGGCGTGGGCCGTTTTCGCGATGTTCATCGGGGATTGGGTGGCGTGGCTGTTGGCTTACCCCGAGATGACCTTCGACGCCGCCTGGGCAAGCTTCGGACGGCTGAGGCCGGTGCACACCACCGGCGTCATCTTTGGCTTCGGTGGCAATGCGCTGATCGCCACCTCGCTCCACGTCATGCAGCGGACGGGGCGCACGCGCCTGCCGGACCAGCTCAGTCCCTGGTTCGTGCTCATCGGCTACAATCTCTTCTGCGTGCTCGCCGTCAGCGGTTACCTCATGGGCATCACGCAGTCGAAGGAATATGCCGAGCCAGAATGGTACGCCGACATCTGGCTGGTCATCGTCTGGGTCACCTATCTGGTTCTCTATCTGCGTACGCTCGCCCGCCGCAAGGAACCGCACATCTACGTCGCCAACTGGTACTACCTGGCCTTCATTCTGGTCGTGGCGGCCCTGCACATCGTCAACAACTTGGCGCTCCCGACCTCCTTTGCGAACGCCAGGAGCTATCCGATCTTCTCCGGCGTCCAGGATGCGATGGTGCAGTGGTGGTACGGCCACAACGCGGTCGCCTTCTTTCTCACCGCCGGCTTCCTCGGCATGCTGTATTACTACCTGCCGAAGGGTGCCGGCCGGCCGATCTTCTCCTACCGCATGTCGATCGTCGGCTTCTGGGGGATCACCTTCTTCTATATCTGGGTCGGCTCGCACCACCTCCACCACACGGCCCTACCGCAATGGGTCCAGACGCTGGGCATGACCTTCTCGGTCATGTTGCTGGTGCCGTCCTGGATCGCGGCGGCGAATGCGCTGCTTACGCTCAACGGCGCCTGGCGCAAGGTGCGCGACGACGCGACGCTTCGCTTCATGATGGTTGCCGCCGTCTTCTACGGACTGTCGACCTTCGAAGGATCCTTCCTGGCTCTGCGGCCGGTCAACTCGCTCTCGCACTATACAGACTGGACCGTTGCGCATGTTCACGCCGGCACGCTTGGCTGGAACTCGATGGTCACCTTCGGTGCCATCTACTACCTGGTGCCGCGGCTCTGGAAGCGCACGCGCATGTATTCGCCGGCGCTGGTCGAACTGCATTTCTGGCTCTCGATCGCGGGTGCGTTCGTCTACGTGTTCGCGATGTGGAACTCGGGGATCATACAGGGGCTGATGTGGCGCACTTACAACGAGAGCGGCACGCTCGCATATTCCTTCCTCGATTCCCTCGTCGCGATGCATCCCTACTACGTCGCCCGCGCGGCGGGAGGCCTGCTGTTCCTCGTCGGCACCGTCATCGGCTTCTACAACATCGTGATGACGATCCGGGGGGCACAGTCCGCCGCGCTCGATGCGGCGTCGGAGCGGCCGGGCTTTGCGCCGGCGCCCCGCGGCGCATTCCAAGCCGGAGAGTGAGCCACGATGATCATCGGGACCCATTACAGACTTGAACGGTATTCGATCGGCCTTGCGATCGCCATCATCGTCGTTGCCAGCATCGGCAGCCTCGTGGAGATCGCGCCGCTTTTCACCATCGACGAGACCGTCGAGAAGGCGCCCGACATGCGCGTCTACACGCCGCTCGAGCTCGCCGGGCGCAACATCTACATCCGCGAGGGCTGCTATGCCTGCCACTCGCAGATGATCCGCACGTTGCGCGACGAGGTGGATCGCTACGGCCCCTATTCTCTGGCCGTTGAGTCGCAGTACGACCACCCTATGCTGTGGGGCTCGAAGCGGACCGGCCCGGATCTCGCGCGCGTCGGCGGCAAGTATTCGGACGAATGGCATGTGGCGCACCTCAACAACCCGCGCGATGTCGTTCCGGAGTCGATCATGCCCGCCTATCGCTTCCTCAAGAGGACGCAACTCCGCACCGACAGCCTGCGAGAGGATCTCGCGGCGCTGCGGGATCTCGGCGTGCCCTATACGGACGAGATGATCAGGAATGCGTTGAGCGACGCTTACGGCCAGGCAACGCCGGGCAGCGCGCGGGCGGAAGGCGTTATGGCGCGGTACGGCGCGGCAACCAATATTCGGGCCTTCGACGGCGATCCCCGTGTCGTGACCGAGATGGACGCCCTCGTCGCCTATCTTCAGATTCTTGGCCGGCTGACGGACGCCGCCTACAAGCCGAACCCGGCAGCGGAGGTGACGCAATGATGGGACTCGATCACGAAACCCTCGTCGCCTTTGCCAAGTCTTGGGGGCTCTTCTATCTGATCGCTCTTTCGCTCGGTGTCCTTGTCTACACCTTCTGGCCGAGAAACAAGGACCGCTTCGACCGGGCGGCAAGCAGCATCATGGACGACGAGGCCGGGCCATGGGCGTGAACGAACGCGACCCCTATACCGGCCACATAACCACGGGACATGAGTGGGACGGCATCAAGGAGCTCAACACCGCGGTCCCGAAACCGGTCTGGGTCTTCTTGATCGCGACCGCGCTCTTTTCGATCGTCTACTGGGTGCTGATGCCGGCCTGGCCCTTGGGCACGATCTACACGAGGGGTCTGCTCGGGGCCGATGTCCGTCAGGACGTGGCGGCGAGCCTCCACGAAGCGGCCTTGAGCCGCTCGGCGTGGACGACCCGTGTCGGAAGGGAGGATTTCACCGCCATCCAAGCGGACGAGGCTCTCATGAAGAACGTGCGGGAGACGGGGTATGCCCTGTTCGGCGACAACTGCGCGGTCTGCCATGGCAAGAACGCAACCGGCGGTCCCGGCTTTCCCAATCTGGTGGACGATGCCTGGCTTTGGGGCGGGGCGCCGGCCGCGGTCCTGGAAACCATCCGCGTCGGCATCAATTCCGAGCATCCCGAGACCCGCGTCTCCCAGATGCCCGCCTTCGGCCGCGACGGAATGCTGGACCGCCAGGCGATCCTCGATGTGGTCGCCTATGTGCGCTCGCTCTCGCGGCGCGAGATGGCCGAAGGTCCGGAGGCGCAGAAGGTCGCGGCGGGACGGGACGTCTTCGCGGCCAACTGCAGCGCCTGTCACGGTGACGATGCCGAGGGCAACAAGGACATGGGCGCGCCCGATCTGACCGACGGCTTCTGGCTCTATGGCGGCGACGCGGAGTCGGTGTATCGCACTGTTTATGGCGGCCGCCGGGGACAGATGCCGGCTTGGGAAAAGCGCCTCACCGAGGTCGAGCGAAGAATCCTCGCCCTGTACCTTCTTGATCTGAAGAGGAGAGTCCCATGACGGCGAGACCGCGAAGGCTGCCTCTGGTCGGCTTCGCCATCATCGTCGGGCTCGGCGTCCTTGCCGCCGCCAATGTGCATCTCGTGCGGACGGCGTTCCTGTCGCAGCCCGATTGCGTGCCGCACCTGAAGGTGCCGGGAGAGGACGGTCAGTTCCGGGCGGCGCAATCGTCATGCTGAAGGGAGGCGAGGAAGAATGGTGGCGGCGAACGATATCGACAGGCTCCCCCCGGTCGTCCCGCCGGTCGGTGCCACGAGAACCGACTGGCGCCGCGAGGTGCGGCCCGCGGCCGCATTTTCCTGGCTCAGGGCCGGTTGGCGGGACTTCATTGATCGCCCGGGCTTGAGCCTCGTCTACGGCGCGTTCGTCTTTGTCGTTTCCCTTCTGATCATCGGCGGCCTGTTCCGCTTCGGTTACGACTATATCCTGTTTCCGGCGCTGTCGGGCTTCCTGGTGGTTGGTCCACTCATTGCCACCGGCCTTTATGAGAAGAGCCGACGTCTGGCGGAAGGTACGCCGGTTACGCTTGCAAGCATGATGCTCGTCAAAGTGCGATCAGGTGGACAGATTCTGTTCGTCGGTGTCCTCCTTTGCATGTTGATGCTTCTGTGGACGCGGGCCGCGGTCTTTCTGTACGCGATCTTCTTTGGGATGCTGCCCTTTCCCGGTCTGAACGATATCGTGAACATCCTGACCGCTACCCCGAGGGGCTGGGCTCTCATCGTCGTCGGCAGCCTGGTCGGCGGTCTGTTCGCGGCCTTTTCCTTCGCGATCAGCGTCTTCGCGGTTCCGATGCTTCTTGCCGAGCGCACCGATGCGCTGACCGCCATGGGGAGGAGCATGGCGCTTGTCTGGAACAACCGACCGGTGATGGTGACCTGGGGTGCCATCGTGACCGGCTTGATCGCGCTGAGCTTGGGGACCGCTTTGCTTGGACTGATCGTCGTCTTTCCGGTGCTCGGCCACGCCACGTGGCATGTCTATACGGCGATGCGCCCAAGGAAGGCCGACGCGACAGGCGAGAAGCTTCGTGCCGACGTGGAGGCCTTTGACGGAGCGGCGCCGTGAGCTCCTGTTCCCCCGGCTCGGAATCCCCCACTCGGATGGGCGGCACACGGGATCCCGGTCCGCCCGTCGAAGAAATCCTGCTCGCCGGTCGCGCCGTCGGCGAAAACCTGCGCCAGACGGACCTTTCGGTGCCAGCGATCCATTGCGGCGGGTGCATCCAAGCGATCGAACGTGCGCTCCACCGGCTCGACGAGGTGGTCGAGGCGCGCGTCTCCATGGCGCCTTCGGGCGCGGCCGATGTGGGACGCAACGCGGCCGATTTCGTCTTCCTGCGCGACGGCCTCGAGGCCGCGCCTCTCGCGCTTGCCGTTTCGCGGTGCGCTCGCCGGCTCATCCGTCAGAACTTCGCGCTCGCCTTCTTTACAATGCGATCGCGCGGCCCGTTGTCGTTGCCGGGCTCGTCACGCCGCTCCTCGCCGCTTTGGTGATGTCGTGCTCATCGGTGCTCGTCGTCGCCAATGCGATACGGCTCAACGGCGGTCCACGCGTCGGTGGCGGGCTTTCTCGGCGGGGCGCAGCGGGGCGCCGATCGGTCGCGCCCGCGATGCAGGCGGCGGAATGAGTGCGCCTGTCTATTTGATACCGGTCTCGCTCGCCCTCGGCGCGATTGGCTTGGGGGCGTTCCTCTGGTCGTTCGGGAGCGGTCAGTACGAGGATCTTGCCGGTGCGGCCGAGCGCGTGCTCTTCGACGACGATGATCGCCCGCAGCCGTGAAGGAGGGGAGCGGGCCATCTAGGATGGCGACCAAGGATGGCGGCGGGCAAGCTGGGGTCGCCGGCACGTCAGCCCTACCTCAAAGAATGTTGATACAGATCAAAGTGGTCGGTTGGTCGGCCGATACAGTGCGGCAACCGGACAGGGGTGCGCGACGTGAAATTTGGGGCGCCGCGGGCAAGGCCCCGCGGCAGGAGTTGCCAGTGTGAACGTTGAGAGCATGAATGTCTCGAGTATGGACGTCGAGCATCCTGCGCCGGAAATGATCCTCTTGCGCGAGATGCGGCACCGCGTGAAGAACGACCTGCAGGTCGTGATCAGCCTTCTCCTGCTCCAGGCCGCCGAGGAGTCGGACGCCGGCGTCCGGGCGCGGCTGCGCGAGACCGCCGAGCGGGTGCGGTCGCTGACGCTGTTCTACGATCGCCTCAGCCGGTCCGGCGAGGTCGGGTGCGTCGAGGCGGCGGCCTACCTCCGCGAGATCTGCGCGCGGTGCGAGGCGTTCCATTCGACCGCCCGGCGCCCCTTGCGGTGCGTCGTCGACGCGGAGCCCATGTGGCTGCCGATCGGGA
>Ga0310822_100104_pt1 | contig 129390 bp, 114 predicted proteins | sample P4_ome_2_FD_201313 | JGI IMG/M metagenome (GOLD analysis project Ga0310822, IMG submission 201313) | Sorghum-adapted microbial communities from Joint BioEnergy Institute, Emeryville, California, United States - P4_Day56_Rep2 | ecosystem: Engineered > Bioreactor > SSF (Solid state fermentation)...
GGCATCCTCCACGGCTGCCTGCGCCACCACACCCGCTACGACGAACACACCGCCTGGGCACACCGCCAAACCACCGCCGACACCCAAGCAGCTTGACAACTTACGGCCCTGGGATGTCTAACCGCCTGGAACGACGTCCGCAACGCCGACCCGCGGGTGGACCTGCTCGCCGTCGACACCGAGGCCCTGCTGATCCGCGTCCCCGACCACGAGCCGGGTGAACCGCGGTGCCATCTGGTGCCGATCGACGCCTGCTACGAGTTCGTCGGCCGGTTGCGGATGCTGTGGCGGGGTTTCGACGGCGGATCGGACGCCCACCGCCACATCGAGGAGTTCTTCACGACCCTCGCCGAACGATCCACACCGGTGCCGCCATGATCGACGACCGGATCCCCGACGTGACGTTCGCGGTGCTGACCGTGCACCCCGAACCGTATGCGATCACACCCACTCTCAGCGCGCAGGTCGGGATCGCCACGACGGGTGAGCTTCCGGTGCACGCCATCGCGCTGCGCGCGCAGGTGCGGATCGATCCGGTGCGCCGCGGCTACTCGGACGCCGAAGCCGAGGGGTTGACCGACCTGTTCGGCTCACGCGAACGCTGGGCCGCCACCCAGCACACGTTCTTGTGGCAGCACACCGCGACCATGGTGCCGGGGTTCACCGCGGCGACCCGGATCGACCTGCCGCTGGTCTGCACCTACGATTTCGACGTCGCCGCCTCGAAGTATCTGCATGCGCTGCGGGACGGGGCGGTGCCGCTGCAATTCCTGTTCAGCGGCACGGTGTTCTACCGCGGCGCACACGGTTTCACCGTGCGTCAGGTGCCGTGGGACCGGGAGGACCGCTACGACCTCCCGGTGCCGGTGTGGCACGACCTGATGCGGCTGCACTATCCGGGCACCGGATGGCTGCGGGTGCAGCACGACACCCTGGACGCGCTCGCGAGATTCCGCTCGGCGCGGGGGCTGTTGTCCGCCGACGACGCGATCTCCGCGCTGTTGTCGGCCGCCGCGGAGGACGTCCGATGAGCTCCGACGAAGACCGGGTGCGGGCGGTGGCCGATGCGGTGCTCTACGAGGGGTATCTGCTCTACCCGTATCGGGCCGACTCGCGGAAGAACCAGACCCGCTGGCAGTTCGGGGTGCTGGGACCGCCCGGGGCACAGGCCGCCGGGATCGGCGAGAATGATTCGCTGGCAACGCAATTCCTGGTGTACAGCGGCCCGGCGACGACGCTGACGCTGACGGTGCGGTTCCTGCAGCTGCAGCACCGGTCGGCCGAGCGGGCCACCGCAACCGGCTACACCCCGGTCCGGGCGCTCACCGCCGGCGATCGGTCCTGGCTCAGCTGGGACGAAGCGGTGGAACACGAGCTGCGGTTCGGGCCGCTGCCGCTCACCGCGGCGCCGCTGCGGCACCGGATCTCGGTGCCCGACGGCGCCGATGTCGAATCCGTGACCGGCGGCCGGCTGGTCCGCAGCCGCCGGGCCCTGCATGGCGAGCTGACGGTCACCGCCGAACCCGGCACTGCACCGGGCAGGGAGCTGCGTGTGGTCGAGGTGACGGTACGCAACACCGGCACACCGACCACCGACCGGGACGACGCCATCGCGCGGTCGTTGATCGGCGCCCACGTCATCGCCCGGACCGGCGACGGTGAGTTCGTCTCCCTGCTCGATCCGCCCGCGCACGCCGCGGCCGCCGCGGCGTCGTGCCGTCAGCACCGCTGCTTCCCGGTGCTGGCCGGACCGCCCGGAACCCGGGACCTGCTGCTGGTGTCGCCGATCATCCTCTACGACCACCCGGAGATCGCCGAACAGAGCCGCACCTCGCTGTACGACTCCACCGAGATCGACGAGATCCTCACCCTGCGCGTGATGACGCTGACCGACGAGGAGAAGGCGGTGGCCCGCGCCACCGACCCGTTGGCGGCACAGCTCATCGACCGCTGCGACTCCGTGTCGCCCGAAGACCTGCTGCGACTGCACGGGGTGCTGCGCGACCCGCACGCCGGTGCACCGCCGCCGACCCTGATCCCCGAGGTACCCGACGGCATCGACTGGTGGGATCCGTCCGCCGACACCGCGGTCGATCCGGGGTTGGATGCGGTGCTGGTCGACGGTGTCGCGGTGCGGCGCGGCAGCCGGGTGCGCCTGCGCCCGTCGCGGCGCGCCGACGCCCAGGATCTGTTCTTCGCCGGCCGCACCGCGCAGGTCACCTCAGTGCACCAGGACGTCGACGGCGCCACGCACATCGGTGTGGTGCTCGACGACGACCCGGCGGCCGAACTGCACGACTGGTACGGGCGGTACCTGTACTTCGCGCCCGATGAGGTCGAACCGCTCACCGACACCCGCGAGGACACCCGCGAGGAAAGGAGTCCGACATGGAAGTAGTGGGCTGGATCGCCGTGATCTTCTTGGCGGCCGTGCTGTTGTTCGCCGTGCTGCTGGGCATCCGATCCATTCCGGACGCCCGCCGCTACCTGAAGATCCGACGGATGTGACCGGCTTGACCGACAACAGGCCGGCCATCCTGGTGGCCGGCATCGGCAACATCTTCCTCGGTGACGACGGGTTCGGTTCCGAAGTGCTGCGCCGGCTGCCGCGGAACCTGGCACCGCACCGGAGAAGCGCGCGGGTCCGCGCCACCGACTATGGCATCGGCGGAATGCACCTGGCATACGACCTGCTCGACGAGTGGGACGCACTGGTGCTCGTCGACGCCCTGCCCGTGCAGGGCCACCCGGGCCGGCTGCACGTCTTCGAGGCCGACACCGAGGGCCACACCGGCGCCGCCGGTCTGGACGCACACGCCATGGACCCGACCGCGGTGTTCGCCGGCCTCACCGCCCTCGGCGGCGTGGCGCCCCACACCGTGGTGGTCGGCTGCGAGGTGGCCTCAGTCGACGAGGCGATCGGTCTGTCCGCCCCGGTCGCCGCGGCGGTGCCGGATGCGGTGCGCGCGGTCCGGGAGGTGGTCAGCCGACTGCTCGACCGCACCGCGCTACCCGGGACGGGCTGACCGGTGTGCCTCGGGATCCCCGGACGGGTGGTGCGGATGCTGGAGGGTTACGGCGGTCAGCTCGCCCTCGTCGACGTGGCCGGTGAGCACCGCAAGGTCAACGTCGGCATGCTCGCCGACCAGGCCGTCGGGCCCGGCGACTGGGTGATCATCCACATGGGATTCGCCCTGGAGCGCACCGACGAACAGGGCGCCGCGGCGGCGCTGGCCGGCCTGAGGCTGTTGGGCAACAACTCGAATCCCGCCGCCGGTGCCGACCCGTGACGGGTCGGCACCGGCGGCCGGAAGAACACCCGGAAGGGGAACACCGATGAACACACCCGACGACCAACGGTCCGAGGAACCACAGGAGCAACGCGGCGCACCGGGCTCCCGCGACACCGGAGCGGACGAGCCCTCGGGCGGGCCCGCCGACCGGCCATCGGGTACCTACCGGGGTGACGAGTCCGTGCCCACCCACGGTGCACCGGGCGGGACCGAGAACACCGGGACCGAGAACACAGGCCCCGCGAAGACCGGCGCGAAACCGACCGACGCCGAACCGGCGGTTCCGCCCTACGAGGGCCGTCAGACCACCGCGAAACCAGCCGGGGAACACACCGAGGGCGGGGGCGCGAAGACCGGGGGCGCGGTCAAACCGACACCGGATTCCGGTCCCTAGCCGCCATTCGAATCAGATGCCGAAAACCTGTCATCTCCGGACGTTTCGGAGCAGACTGAGAACCATCGAACGGGCCCGCCGGGCATCCGTCCGGCGGCCCGGGAACAAGGAGTTCCGGTGACCGCCCTCGCGAACCCGAACGGATCGGTGGTGAACGCCGATCTGTCGGCGGATCTGGCCGCGGCGGCGCTCGACATGGCCCGCCGATTCCACGACGGCGCGACGCTGTGGGTGGTCTCGCCGCAGTGGGAGCCGCACGCCCACCACGTCGCGGTCGAGTTCGTCCATCCGGTGATCATGGGAAAGCGGGCGCTGCCGTCGGTGGCCCTGGTGGACCCCGATCCGGTGGCGCAGGCCCGGGTCGCCGCCCAACCGGGCGACCTCCTGCTGGCGGTGGCCTCCGCCGACGACCCGGCGGTGCGCGACGTCATGCGGCGCTGCCCCGCATGGGGGGTGCGCAGCGTGTGGATCGGCTCGGGTCCACGACCACCGGCCGGCGCGGCCGACCACGTGCTGTGGATCGACTCCGATGACCCGATGGTGCCCGCCACCGGCCGGTTCGTGCTGCTGTACCACCTGCTGTGGGAACTGACCCACGTCTGCTTCGAACACCCCGGCCTGCTGCGGCCCGACCTCGGCACCGAGACCGGTGAGGTCTGTGTCACCTGCGGTGACGAAGGCACGCTCGGCGAGGTGGTGTGCGCACCGGCGGCGCCGGCCGCGCCGGCGTTGGTCCGCACCGCCGGTGGCGAGCGGTGGGTCGACGTCAGCCTGCTCGGCGCCGACGTCGCCGTCGAAGACCTGGTGCTGGTGCACGCCGGCGCGGCGATCACCCGCCTGGAGCGACCGGGAGGCGCCCGATGACCCCCTCACCCGACCACCCGGAAGACACCGGCGCCGACGGCACCAACTTCCTCTACCCGTTCATCGACTCCGAAGAGCACGACGCGGCCGCCCTGCTCGACGACCTCGCCGCGTCTGCTCGGTCGAAATCCGCCGAAAGCGCTCGGCTGCAGCAGGAATCGCTCGACCTGTATGCCGACCGGTTGGCATCGGCGGGCGCGGCGATGGCCGAGCGGTTCCGCCGCGGCGGCCGGCTGTACACCTTCGGCAACGGTGGAAGTTCCACCGACGCGGCGACATTGGCGGCCCTGTTCAGCAGGCCGGCGCGGGGACGCGCGGTCCCGGCGTGGTCGTTGGCCGCCGACGAGGCGGTGGTGACCGCGCTGGGCAACGACGTCGGATTCGAGTTGATCTTCAAACGCCAGATCATCGCCCACGCCCGCGACCGGGACATCGCGATCGCACTGTCGACGTCGGGCAACTCCGACGATCTGATGACCGCGATCACCGAGGCGCATCGACGGGGGTTGCTGACCATCGGGTTCTCCGGCCACGACGGGGGCCGGATGGCGGTGGCCGACGACCTGGACCACTGCTTCACCGTGCACTCGCAGAGCATTCACCGCATCCAGGAGAGCCACGCGATGCTCGGCTACCGGCTGTGGTCGGTCGCCCAGGATCAGCTGGCCCGGCGCCCGAGCACCGTGGACGTCCGATGAGCACCGACGCGGCCCGCGAGGAACAGGTGCGCAACCGGATCGACAGGTTCCGGCGACGCCGCCCGCGGCTGCTCGACGAGGTGGTCACCCTCGCCCACGGCGCCGGCGGGAAATCCTCGGCGGCGCTGACCGATGCGGTGTTCCTCGACGCGTTCCGCAACGCCGAGCTCGAACAGCTCGACGATGCCGCCGTGTTGGCCACCGCATCCGGGCAGCGGCTGGCTTTCAGCACCGATTCGTATGTGGTGCAGCCGCTGCGGTTTCCCGGCGGTTCCATCGGGGAGCTGGCGGTGCACGGCACGGTCAATGATCTGGCGGTGTCGGGCGCGATACCGCAGTGGCTGGCAGCGGGATTCGTCATCGAGGAGGGATTCCCGATCGCCGACCTGCGGGCCATCGTGGCGGACATGGCCGCCGCCGCGGCCCGCGCCGGTGTGCTGATCGTCACCGGCGACACCAAGGTCGTCGGCCGGGGCGCCGCCGACGGCGTCTACATCACCACCACCGGGGTGGGCGTCATTCCCGAGGGCAGACACCTCGCCCGCGAACGGATCCGGGTGGGTGACAAGGTGGTGCTGTCCGGTTCGATCGGCGCCCACGGGATGGCGGTGATGCTGGCCCGCGGCGATCTGGCCATCGACGCCGACATCGTCTCCGACACGGCACCGGTGCACGAACTGGTCGAGGCGCTGCTGGCGGCCGCACCGTCCACCCGGTGGATGCGGGACGCCACCCGGGGCGGGGTCGCCACGGTGTGCAACGAACTGGTGTCGGGGGCGCCGTTCGCGGTGGTGCTCGCCGAGGACCGGGTGCCGGTGCAACCGCAGGTGCTCGGCGCCTGCGATCTGCTCGGCATCGATCCGCTCTACGTCGCCAATGAAGGCGCCTTCGTCGCGGTGGTGCCCGCCGACGAGGCCGCGGCCGGGGTGGCGGCGCTGCACGACCACCCGTCGGGCCGGCACGCCGCCGTGGTCGGCGAGGTGGTGGGTGAACCGACCGGGATCGTCGCGCTGCGAACGTCTTTCGGCGGTAGCCGGATCGTCGACATGCTGGTCGGCGATCCGCTGCCCCGGATCTGTTGAGCTGGAGGAGGTACGCCGATGTGTCTGGGGATACCCGGTCGGGTGGTCGACATCGTCGATCCCGAACAACATCTGGCCACCGTCGACGTCAACGGGGTGCGCCGACGGATCAGCGTCCGGCTGCTGGCCGACGACAACCTGCGGATCGGTGACTGGGTGCTGGTGCATGTCGGCTTCGCGATGGCCCGGATCGACGAACACGAGGCGGCGCTCACCCTGAGCCAGGTGCAGAAGATGGGCGCGGACTACGTCAACGAGATCGAAGCCTTCACTTCGTCCGAAATCGCGTGAGAGGACATCCGATGAGGTTCGTCGACGAGTTCCGGGACCCTGCCGCGGCGCGTGCTCTGGTCAGATCGATCACCGAGCTGGCCGGTGCGGACGAGTTCAAGTTCATGGAGATCTGCGGCGGCCACACCCACACCATCTACCGGCACGGCATCGAGCATCTGCTGCCCGAATCGGTGCAACTGGTGCACGGCCCCGGGTGTCCGGTGTGCGTGATCCCGATGGGCCGCATCGACGACGCGATGTGGCTCGCCGAGCAGCCCGGCATCATCTTCACCACGTTCGGGGACATGATGCGGGTGCCCGGTTCGAACGGGTCACTGCTCGACGCCAAGGCGCGCGGCGCGGATGTGCGGTTCGTGTACTCACCGCTGGACGCACTCAAGGTCGCCCTCGACAACCCGGACCGCCGGGTGGTGTTCTTCGCGGTCGGGTTCGAGACGACCGCCCCGTCCACCGCGGTCACCCTGGTGCGGGCCCGCGAGCTGGGGGTGCGCAACTTCAGCGTGTTCTGCAACCACGTCACGATCGTCCCGCCGATCAAGGCCATCCTGGAATCCCCCGACCTGCGCCTGTCCGGGTTCCTCGGTCCGGGTCATGTGTCCACGGTGGTGGGGCTGCGGCCGTACCGGTTCGTGCCCGCGGTGTACGGGAAACCGTTGGTGGTGGCCGGGTTCGAGCCGTTGGACATCCTGGCGTCGGTGCACATGCTGCTGCGGCAGATCCGCGACGGCCGCTGTGAGGTGGAGAACCAGTACCGCCGGGTGGTGCGGCCGGAGGGCAACACCCAGGCGTTGAAGCTGCTGGCGACCACGTTCGAACTGCGCCCGCACTTCGAGTGGCGCGGGCTGGGCTTCATCTCGCAGAGCGCGCTGAAGATCCACCGTGACTTCGCCGACCACGACGCCGAACTGGTCTTCGACATGCCCGGGGTGCGGGTGGCCGACCCGAAGGCCTGCCAGTGCGGCGAGGTGCTCAAAGGTGTCATCAAACCGTGGGAGTGCAAGGTGTTCGGCACCGCCTGCACACCGGAGACCCCGATCGGCACCTGCATGGTGTCCGCCGAGGGAGCGTGCGCGGCGTACTACAACTTCGGCCGGCTGCACCGGGAGACCGCCCAGCTGCTCGGCCAGGGCTGACCGGACCCATCCCGCCGAGGGGCCCCACAATCGCGCGGATCCCCCGCGATCATGCGAGTTCGCGGCTGCTCGGCAGGGCTGTCACCACTGATCCTTCGGCACGTCGAAATCCGCGCACAGGGCCCGCCACACCTCGCGGGGGTCCACCCCGTCCTCGATCGCCTGTGCGGCGGTGCGGCCACCGAGTGCGGTGAGCACATGGTCGACGAGCAGCGACGCTCCGCGGACTTCGCCGAACTGTTCGGTGACGAGTTCGTGGAATTGGGTCAGGCGCACAATGTCAAAGTTACGCGGACCCGATCAACGCTTCCTGGCACACCCGTACCGGATCCTCGACGTCGGCCACGCTGGCTCCGGCCCGGCGCGCCGCCGCCCGATAGCCGGGATCGGACAGCACCGTGCCGACCGCGGCGACCAGCGCGTCGCCGGTGAGGGGCCGCACCAGCCGTCCACTGCCCTGCCGCACAACCCGATTGGCGATCTCCCACTGATCACCACCGCCGGGCACCACCACCATCGGCACACCGGCCAGCAGCGTCTTGGACACCATCCCGTGCCCGCCGCCGCAGATGACCAGGTCGGCCCGGGTGAGCAGTTCGTCCTGACGGCCCAGCCCGACCACCGCCCACGGCGGCACCTCGGTGTCCGGGCCGGCCAGCCGGGACACCACCACCCGCGCACCCGCCGGCAGCGTGTCGCCGGGGCGCAGCCGGTCCAGGGCCAGTTCGGCCAGTCCACCGGCGCCGGTGGTCGCCGTCGACGGGGCCACCACCACGACCGGCCCGGATCCCGGCGGCACCGACAGCGTCGCCGAGGTCGGTTCGAAGTGCAGCGGGCCGACCACCACAGCCTCGGACGGCCAGTCCGGGCGGGGCACCTCCAGCGCGGGCAGGGTGGCGATCAACCGGCGCAGCGGCCCCGGGTCGGCCGCCGGCAACCCGATCCGCGTCCGCGCCTCCGACCGTTGCCGCTGCCCGGCCCGCAGCGCACGGGCGGTCAGCGCCCGCAGCGCCGCGTCGCGCAGCCGGCCCCGCAACCCCACCCCGGGGGCGAGCCCGCTGCCCACCGGCGGCAGCCCCTTGGACGGCAGATACAGCGGATGCGGGTTGAGCTCGACCCACGGCACACCCAGCAGTTCGGCGGCCAGTCCGCCGCAGGCCGTGATCACATCGGAGACCACCAGATCCGGGGCCAGATCCCGGATCCGCGGGGCGTTGAGCACCGCCATCCGGGCGGCGCGCTGATGGATCTTGGCGCCGGCGTCGCTGTCGTCATCGCCGTCGGCAGGGTCCAGCCCGTCGAGTTCGACCGCTTCGACGCCGGCTGCCCGGGCGGTGTCCAGCCACTGCACACCGGTGAGCAACACCGGCTCGGCGCCGGCGGCCCGGAATCTCAACGACAGTGCGATCGCCGGGAAGGCATGCCCGGGATCGGGGCCGGCGACCACCGCGACGCGCATTCCCCCACCTTCCCACAGGTCGCCGGCCTTCCCACCGGTCGGTGCGCGACTACGCTTACCCCATGACCGACCGAATCGACGAACTGACCGCTGTCGAGAACACCCGGGTCGTCGAGGTTTTCCTCGAATCCCTGCAGCAGCGCGACTACGACACGGCGGACGCCGCGCTGGCCGACGACATCGTCTACCACAATGTCGGCGTCTCGGTGATCCGCGGCCGCGGCCGCACCATGAAACTCTTCCGGTCCATGCCGGAGTGGATGCGGTTCGAGGTCAAGATCCACCGCATCGCCGCCGACGATGTCAACGTCCTCACCGAACGCACCGACGCCCTGGAGTTCGGCCCGCTGCGGCTGCAGTTCTGGGTGTGCGGGGTATTCGAGGTGCGCGACGGCAAGATCACACTGTGGCGTGACTACTTCGACATGTTCGATATGGCCAAGGCCACAGTGCGTGGCCTGCTCGCACTGGTGGTACCGGCGCTGCGGCCGTCACTGTAACTGGCATTATGGAAGGCGTTCGACGTTCGACCAGACAAGCAGGTTGCGGTGAGGACAAACGTGAGTAACGGCCCCGAGCGCGCCACCGCCGGACGCACCCGTCCCAACGCCTGGGAGTACATCACGTACTGCTACGGGCGTCGACTTCCGGATTCGATGCGCGACTGGGTGCGCCAGGATCTGGCCGGTAAGGGCGCGGTGCGCCGGATGATGACCAGGATGTTCATCCCGGCCTTCCTGGTGCTGGCGCCGTTCTGGCTCATCGACACGACGCTGTACGTGAAGTTCAGCATGACGATGCCGATCCTGGTCTGGGCGGTGCTGTTCTCTCATGCGCTGAACAAGGTGTGGCGTCGGCACATGCTGCGGATGCACAACCTGGACCCGAACCTGGTCGACGAGATCCGCCGGCAGAAGACGGCCCACATCGACCGGGCCTACATCGCCAAGTACGGGCCCCGCCCGGCCGACGCGCAGTCCAACAGCAGCGCGGTCTGACCACCCGCGCTCGGGTTCATGCCGGCCGCAGGCGGCTCAGGTTCATGCCGACCGCAGGCGGCCGAGTTCGTCGAAGGCCTGCGCCCACCCCACCAGCCGATCGGTCGCGCCGGTGAGCTCGTCGCGGTAGCGCCGCTGCGACATCGGGGAACTCGACATCTGCCCGGTGTTCGCCGCCGACACCAGCTGCGCGGCGGCGGTGACCATCTCGTTGTACTGGCGCACCCCGTGGTCGAGTTGGCGGGTGAACGCGTGAATTGTCGGCTCCAGATGGCCGCGTGACTGCGGAGCGGCCCTCAGGGCGCGTTCCATCGACACCACCTCGCCGGCGGTGGCGGCCATCGTCGCCGCAGTCCGCTGCGCGGCAGCGGTCAGCTCCCGAAGTTCGTCCGGAGGCAGCATCCGGCCCCGCTCCATCACCCCGAGCAGCGAGAAGAACCCCCGCTCAGAAGCCGCCAGCGCCGCCATCGGCGGGCGGGCCGCCGACCCGCGCGGCGGCAGCCGCCGGGTGGACCGGGAGCGCGGCGGCGGCAGCGGTTCGGACCGCAACCAGCGGTAGCGCAGGAACAGCAGGGTGGCCGGGAACGCCGCGCCCGCGGCGATCATGCCCGTGATCAACAGCACCCACACCGGGGTCCTCCACACCGCCAGCAGCGCCGTCACCAGCACCCAGAACAGGGAGGAGAACGCGAAGAACACCCCGCCGCGCAGCGCCCACCGCCGCTTCCGCAGCATCTTGGCGCGCGGATCGGCCGCGGCGTTGAGCCGGTCGGCCACCACGTCGGACAACTCGGCGGCGGTGTCCACCGCGCGTTGCAGCGCGGACTGCCAGGCCGGCGATCTCGACTTGCGGGTGTTCATCGGCGGCGGGCTACTGGGACAGCGGGTTTTCGGGCTTGGCGGGATTCGCGGCCGGTTTCGCGGTTTCCTGGCTCGGGGTCGGCGTGGCCTGCGGGGCGGCGGTGCCCGATGCCGCGCCGCCTGCGGGGAGCGGCTCGCCGCGCATCTGGGCCCGGATCTGCTCCAACCGCGCGTGCCCGGCCATCTGCACCGTGGCCTGCTGGACTTCGAGCATGCGGCCCTGCACCGAGTTCTGCGCCAGTTCGGCCTCCCCCATCGCGGTGGCGTAACGCTGTTCGATCTTCTGCCGCACCTCGTCGAGGCTGGGCGTGGTGCCCGGGGCGGACAGCTCGCTCATCGACCGCAGCGACGCGCTGACCTGCTCCTGCATCTTGGCCTGCTCGAGCTGGGACAGCAGTTTGGTGCGTTCGGCGATCTTCTGCTGTAACACCATGGCGTTCTGCTCGACGGCCTTCTTGGCCTGCGCGGCGGCGTTGAGCGCCTGATCGTGCAGCGCCTTGAGGTCTTCGACACTCTGCTCGGCGGTCACCAGCTGGGCGGCGAACGCCTCGGCGGCGTTGGTGTACTCGGTGGCTTTGGCGGTGTCACCGGCGGCGGTGGCCTGATCGGCCAGGGTGAGCGCCTGCCGCACGTTGACCTGGAACTTCTCCACGTCGGCCAGCTGCCGGTTCAGCCGCATTTCCAGCTGCCGCTGGTTACCGATCACCTGCGCAGCCTGCTGGGTCAGCGCCTGGTGCTGCCGTTGCGCCTCCTCGATGGCCTGCTGGATCTGCACCTTCGGATCGGCGTATTCGTCCACCTTGGAGCTGAACAGCGCCATCAGGTACTTCCAGGCTTTGACGAACGGATTGGCCATGGGTTCATTCCGCCTTCGTGTCTGTTGGCTGCCGGTCCGCAGCCGGGCTCTGCGCTTGCCTCAGTGCCAACTTAGTGGGTTGATCGGCCCCGCCACACCCCAACACCCTGACGGTCAGGCGACCGCCATGGACACCGGCTGCGGGATGACCACCTTGGTGGTGACGTCGATGCTCGAACCGGCGGACGCGGCGGTTTCCCTCTCGTCGCGGGCTGACTCGGCCGCAGTGCCGACCAATTCGGCACCCGCCTCATCGCGGGCCAATTCGGCGCCCGCGTCGGTGAGGACACGCCACAGCGGAACATCCAATGCCGCGCAGATCGCGCTGAGCAGTTCGCTGGACGCTTCCTTGCGGCCGCGTTCCACCTCGGACAGATAGCCGAGGCTCACCCGGGCCGAGTCGGAGACCTCCCGCAGGGTGCGTCCCTGCTCGATTCGGGCGCGACGCAGCACGTCGCCGACCACCTCGCGCAGCAATGCCGCCATCGTGCCCCTCCTTCATGGGTTCGCTCCGGGGGTTCCCTGTGGCACAGGGTTCTCTCAGCGCAACGTCCGAGCGCACCCCGGGGTTCCCGGATCCGCGCCATCCACCCCCAATTGTTCCAGTGATCTCCGGATGCGATCCGGGATCGAGCGGTCCCGGCCGCGGGACATCACACGTCGCGGGTGATCAGGGAGCGCAGACCCGCGACGGCCTCGTGCACCGCCGCCAGCCGGATGTCCCAGCGCGATCCGTCCAGCCGCAGCTCGACGACCTCGGTGTCGCGGGGGCCGGCCCAGCCGATGAACACCGTGCCCACCGGATGGCCGCCGTGCGGTTCCGGGCCAGCCACCCCGGTCAGCCCGATGCCCCAGGTGGCCCCGCACCGCTGTCGCGCGCCGACGGCCAAGGCGCGGGCGGTGGGCGCGGCGACCGGCCCGACCGCCTTCAACACCTGCGGCGGAACGCCGGCCAGCGACATCTTGGTGTCCTCGGTGTAGGTGACCAGCCCGCCGCGCAGCACCGCGCTGGCCCCGGCCACCCCGGCCAGGGTGGCGCTGAGCAGCCCGGCGGTGAGCGACTCGGCGGTGGCCAGCGTCTCGCGGCGCACCGTCAGATCCGCGATCAGCGCGCGGGCGTCATCAGTGACCAGCGGATCGTCCACGTGAATCCCGGACAGCCGACACGACGTAATCCACTCCCGTGAACACCGTGAGCACCACTGCCACCGCCATGATGCCCCAGGCCACCGTCGACCACACCGGGGCCCAGTTCGCCAGCGGCAGCACGAACAGGCCGATCGCCACGGCCTGGGCGAGGGTCTTGAGCTTCCCGCCCCGGCTGGCCGGGATCACCCCGTGCCGCAGCACCGCGAAACGCAGGGCTGTGATGCCGATCTCGCGCACCAGGATGACCGCTGTCACCCACCACGGCAGATCGCCGAGCAGCGACAGCCCGATCAGCGCCGCGCCGATCAGCGCCTTGTCGGCGATCGGATCGGCCAGCGTGCCGAATTCGGTGACCATGCCATAGCTGCGCGCCAGCGCGCCGTCGAACCGGTCGGTGATGACCGCCACCGCGAACACCGCGAAAGCACCGATCCGCCAGGACGTCTCATGGCCGTCCCCGACGAACAGCAGAATCAGGAAAACCGGGACCAGAAGCAGCCGCACGCCGGTGAGCGCATTGGCCAGGTTGGCCACCCGGGCGCGCGGGACCGCAGGTTGAGTTTGAGGATGTCCCGGCACCGACCCAGAATATCGGTAGCTAGAACCGATACTCTCGCACCGTGAGCGCCATGGACGAGTCACGTGCAGATTCTCCTGCTGTCACCGTGCGCCGGGCCCGGACTTCCGACGTTCCCGCGATCAAGGCACTGGTCGACATCTACGCCGGCCGCATCCTGCTGGAAAAGAACCTGGTGACGCTCTACGAGTCGGTCCAGGAGTTCTGGGTCGCCGAGCGCGACGGTGAGCTGGTCGGTTGCGGCGCACTGCATGTGATGTGGTCCGACCTCGGTGAGGTGCGCACCGTCGCGGTGCACCCGAAGGTCCGCGGTCAGGGCGTGGGCCACATGATCGTCGAACGGCTCCTCGACGTCGCCCGCGAGCTGGAGCTCGAGCGGATCTTCGTGCTCACCTTCGAGGTGGAATTCTTCGCGCGGCACGGCTTCCGGGAGATCGAGGGCACCCCGGTGACCGCCGAGGTCTACGAGGAGATGTGCCGGTCCTACGACACCGGTGTGGCGGAGTTCCTCGACCTGTCCTACGTCAAGCCGAACATCCTCGGCAACACCCGGATGCTGTTGAACCTCTGACCCGGCGATTTCGGCGTGCTCACGATCGCTGAGCGAACGTTTGCACGCCGAAATCGCTGATCAGTCGGCGGTGTCGTCGGTGTCGTCGGTGTCGTCGGGCTCGCCACCGCCGCGGATCGACGCCAGCGTGGCCGCGAGGTCCTCGGGTTTGACCAGCACCTGCCGGGCCTTGGACCCCTCGGACGGGCCGACGATCCCGCGGGTCTCCATCAGGTCCATCAACCGGCCCGCCTTGGCGAAGCCCACCCGCAGCTTGCGCTGCAGCATCGAGGTGGACCCGAACTGGCTGGACACCACCAGTTCGACGGCCTGCAGGAACAGGTCCATGTCGTCGCCGATGTCCGGGTCGACGTCCTTGCGTTCCCCGGTCTTGACCGCGGTGACGCCCTCGGTGTACTCCGGTTCGGCCTGTTCCTTGCAGGCGTTGACGACGGCGTGGATCTCGTCGTCCCCGACGAACGCGCCCTGCAACCGGATCGGCCGGCCGGCGCCCATCGGCAGGAACAGTCCGTCGCCCATGCCGATGAGCTTCTCCGCACCGGCCTGGTCGAGGATGACCCGGCTGTCGGTCAGCGACGAGGTGGCGAACGCCAGCCGCGACGGCACGTTGGTCTTGATCAACCCGGTCACCACGTCGACCGACGGCCGCTGGGTGGCCAGCACCAGGTGGATGCCGGCGGCCCGGGCCTTCTGGGTGATCCGCACGATCGCGTCCTCGACGTCGCGCGGGGCGGTCATCATCAGATCGGCGAGCTCGTCGACGATGGCGAGAATGTAGGGATACGGGCGGTATTCGCGCTTGCTGCCCAACGGTGCGGTGATCTCACCGGACCGCACCTTCTCGTTGAACACGTCGATGTGCCGCACCCGCGACGCCTGCATGTCCTGATACCGCTGCTCCATCTCCTCGACCAGCCAGGCCAGCGCGGCGGCGGCCTTCTTGGGTTCGGTGATGATCGGCGTGATCAGATGCGGAATGCCCTCGTAGGGAGTCAGTTCCACCATCTTCGGGTCGATCAGGATCATCCTGACCTCGTCCGGGGTGGCCCGGGCCAGCAGCGACACCAGCATCGAGTTGACGAAGCTGGACTTACCCGAACCGGTTGAACCGGCCACCAGCAGGTGCGGCATCTTCGCCAGGTTGGCCGAGATGTATTCGCCCTCAATGTCTTTACCCAGCCCGATGACCAGCGGATGATCGTCGCGGCGGGTGGACGGGGCGGTCAGCACGTCGGCGAGCCGCACCATCTCCCGGTCGGTGTTGGGAACCTCGATGCCGACCGCGGACTTGCCCGGGATGGGCGCGAGCATCCGCACGCTCTCGGTGGCCACCGCATAGGCGATGTTGCGGTGCAGCGCGGTGATCTTCTCCACCTTGACGCCGGGGCCGAGCTCGACCTCGTAGCGGGTGACGGTGGGGCCGCGGGTGCAGCCGGTGACCGCGGCGTCGACCTTGAATTCGTGCAGCACCTGGGTGATCGCCTCGACCATGCGGTCGTTGGCGGCGCTGCGCTTCTTGGGCGGGTCGCCGGCGGTCAGCAGACCCAGCGACGGCAGCGTGTACGAGCCCTCCACGACCCGGCCGAGCGAGCCGGTCTGCGGATCGCGCGCCGTGGCGGTCTTGGCGGTCTTGGCGGACTTGCGCTTGCTGGTCCGCGCCGGCGGTTCCGGCACCGTGGGCGCCTCGTCGGACAGCGGGTAGTTGTCCATCGGGCTGCCGCCGGGCCACGCCGGCGGCTCCTCGGCACCGTAGGCGGAGGCGTCGTCGTAGTAGCCGTCGGAGAAGTCCGCCCCGGCAGCCTGCGGGGAGCGGCGGCGCCCGGCGGATCCGTCCGCGTGACCCCGGTCGTCATCCCGGTCATCGTCGGCCCCGTGATCGTCCCCGTAGTCGTCCCCGTCGTAGTCCCCGTCGTAGTCGTCCCCGTCGTCGTGGTGCGCGGTGAACAACGACCGCAGCGCGGACGGCACCTCGCGGATGGTGGTGCCGGTGATCAGCAGCAGGCCGAACAGCACCCCGAGGATCAGCAGCGGCGTCGCGATCCACACCGACAGACCGTCGGCGAGCGGCCCGCCGATGGCGAATCCCACGAAGCCGGCGGCGTGCCGGCGCGCGACCGGATCGTCCGGGGCGCCGGACCACAGATGCCACAGCCCCAGCACGGGCAGCGCGATCATGGTGGCGCCCAGGATCAGCCTGGGCCGGGTGTCCGGATCGGGTTCGCTGCGCATCAACACCACCGCGATGCCGCCGACGACAATCGGCACCAGGACCACCGCGGAGCCGATCACCATCCGCAGCACGGTGTCGAGCCACTCGCCGACCGGGCGGGCGGCGTCGAACCAGGAACTCGCCGCGACCACCACCGCCACCGCGAGCAGCACCAGCGCGATGCCGTCGCGCCGATGGCCGGGATCGATGTCCCGGGCGCGGCCGACCGACCGGGCGGCCGATCCGACGCCCTTGGCGACCATGAACCAGCCCGCGCGGGCGCCCCGGCCGACCGCCGCGCCGGCTCCGGCCAGCGGTGACGGGGCCGGACGGCGGGCGGGTTTACGGCGGGATGCCGCGGGCCGCGCCGGCCGGGTGCCGCCCCGCGATTTGGCTTTTGACCTGCTGTTACGCGCGCCGGACCGGGTGGCGGTCTTACTAGCCATGATCGCAAGCCTAGTCGCAAACACCCCTTTGGCACCATCTGCAACACCGGTCACAAGCCAGGGTGGCCCGCCCGGTGGACCGCCGCGCTCAGTACAGTCGCCTGTTGTCCCGATCACATCGTGTCAGGAGTTCGCACCATGCCTGTTGTCGTCGTCGCCTCGCTCACCGCCAAACCGGAGTCGGTCGACACCGTCCGGGAGGCCTGCAAACGGGCCGTCGAGGCGGTGCACAAGGAGCCGGGATGCGACCTGTACGCGCTGCATCAGACCGATCGCACCTTCGTGTTCATCGAACAGTGGGCCGACGAGGAGGCGCTGAGGACCCACAGCGCCGCGCCCGCGGTGACGACGATGTTCGCCGAGATCGGGGAGCACCTCGACGGCGCCCCCGACATCAAGATGCTGCAGCCCGTCCCGGCGGGTGACCCCGCCAAGGGTCAGGTCCGTGGCTGACCGGCAGCCCGGGCCGGACCTCCCGCCCGGCAGGTCCGATTCGCTGCGCGGCAGGGTGGCGTTCATCACCGGGGCCGCGCGCGGGCAGGGCCGGGCGCATGCGGTGCGGCTGGCCTCCGAGGGCGCCGACGTGATCGCGGTGGACCTGTGCGATCAGATCGCGTCGGTGCCCTACCCGCTGGCCGGCGCCGACGATCTGGCGGAGACCGCCAGGATGGTCGAGGAGGCCGGCGGGCGCATCGTGGCCCGGCAGGCCGACGTCCGGGACCGCGACGGGCTGCAGCAGGCCCTGCAGGCCGGTCTCGACGAACTCGGCCGGCTGGACATCGTGATCGCCAACGCCGGCATCGCTCCCCTGCAGAGCGGCCCCGACGGATGGCGTGACGTCATCGACGTCAACCTGACCGGGGTGCACCACACCGTGGAGGTCGCCGTCCCCACCCTGGTGGAGCAGGGCGACGGCGGGTCGATCGTGTTGATCAGCTCGGTGGCCGGTCTGGTCGGGATGGGCGGCGCCGAGCCCGGTGCGCTCGGCTACACCGCGGCCAAACACGGCATCGTGGGGTTGATGCGCCAGTACGCCAACCTGCTGGCCCCGCACCACATCCGGGTGAACTCGGTGCATCCGACCGGGGTGAACACGCCGATGATCGACAACGAGTTCACCCGGCAGTTCCTGCAGCAGGTGCTCGCCGAGGCGCAGCGGCCGATGGACATGGGCAATGCCCTGCCGGTGCAGGCGATCGAACCCGAGGACGTCGCCAACGCGGTGGCGTGGCTGGTGTCCGACGCGGCCCGGTATGTCACCGGGGTGGCGCTGCCGGTGGACGCCGGCTCGGTCAACAAGCGCTGACGCGGCCGCCGGCCGGCAGGCGGCTCAGATCTCGATGACGGTCGGCACGATCATCGGTTGCCGGCGGTAGGTCTCCCCCACCCACTTGCCAACGGTGCGCCGCACCGCCTGCGCGATCCGGCCGGGATCGGTGACCCGCTCGGCGGCGAGCTTCTCCAGCTCTTCCTCGACCTTCTGGGCGGCCGGTTCCAGCGCCTTCGGGTCCTCGGAGAATCCCCGCGACAACAGGTGCGCCGGGCCGGCGGGACGGCCGGTCCCGCGCCGCACCACCACGGTCACCGCCACGAAACCCGACGACAGGATCAGCCGTTCGCCCAGGGTCGCGTCCCCGACGTCGCCGGTGATCAGACCGTCGACGAACATCTTGCCCACCGGCACCGCCCCGGCGATGCGCGCCTTGCCGGCGACCAGATCGACGCTGACCCCGTTCTCGGCAAGCAGCACCGACTCCGGCGGCACGCCGGTACGCACCGCCAGCGCCGCGTTGGCGCGCAGATGCCGCCAGGTGCCGTGCACCGGCATCACGTTGCGCGGCCGCACCCCGTTGTAGAGGAACAGCAACTCCCCCGCATACGCGTGGCCCGAGACGTGAACGCGCACTTGCTGATTGGTGACGACGCGGGCGCCGATCTTGGCGAGCGCGTCGATCACACCGTAGACGGCCTCTTCGTTGCCGGGGATCAGCGAGGACGACAGCACCACCAGGTCGCCGGGCGTCAGGGTGATGCTGCGGTGTTCGCCGCGCGACATCCGGGACAGCGCCGACATCGGTTCGCCCTGGGTGCCGGTGGTGATCAGCACCACCCGCTCGGGCGGCATCATCTCCGCGGCCCCGATGTCGAGCAGATCCTCGTCGGCCACCCGCAGATAACCCAGTTCCCGGGCGATGGTCATGTTGCGCACCATCGACCGGCCCACGAACGCCACCCGCCGGCCCAGCGCGACCGCGGCGTCGATGATCTGTTGCACCCGATCGACGTTGGAGGCGAAGCAGGCGATGATCACCCGGCCCTCGGCGCCGCGGATCAACCGGTGCAGGTTCGGTCCGACTTCGCTCTCGGACGGCCCCACACCCGGGATCTCGGAGTTGGTGGAGTCGCACAGGAACAGGTCCACGCCCTCGTCCCCGAGCCGGGACATGCCGGGCAGGTCGGTGGGGCGCCCGTCCAGCGGCAGCTGATCGAGCTTGATGTCACCGGTGTGCAGCACGGTGCCGGCGCGGGTGTGCAGGGCGATCGCCAGGGCGCCGGGAATGGAGTGGTTGACCGCGAAGTACTGCGCCTCGAACACCCCGTGCCGGCTGCGCTGCCCCTCCGCGACCTGGACCAGCTTCGGTTTGATGCGGTGCTCGCGGCACTTCTCCCGCACCAGCGCCAGGGTGAACTCCGAGCCCACCACCGGGATGTCGGGGCGCAGTTTCAGCAGAAACGGCACCGCCCCGATGTGGTCCTCGTGGGCGTGGGTGAGCAGCAGCGCCTCGACGTCGTCGAGCCGGTTCTCGATGTGACGCAGATCCGGCAGGATCAGATCGACGCCGGGCTCGTCGTGTCCGGGGAACAACACCCCGCAGTCGATGATCAGCAACCGGCCGCGGTGTTCGAAAACGGTCATGTTGCGGCCGATTTCACCGATTCCGCCGAGCGCCGTGACCCGCAGCCCGCCACGCTCGAGCGGACCGGGCGGACCCAGATCTGGCGGTGGAATCGGTACCGACATCTAGCGCAGCACCGCCGCGGCCCGCATGTCGTCGGCCAGCAGCCGGAGTTGTTCGGGACCGGGCGGCACCTGCGGCAGCCGCGGATCCCCCACCTCGATTCCCAGCAGCCGCAGCCCGGCCTTGGACATGCTCACTCCACCCAGCCGCGTCTGGGCCGCGTTGAGCGGGCTCAGCGTGACGGCGATCTTGCGGGCGGTGGTCATGTCGCCGGAATTGAACGCCGTCAGCATGTCTCGCAGCTGACCGGCTGCCAGATGCCCCCACACGCTGATGAACCCGACGGCGCCGACCGCCAGCCACGGCAGGTTCAGCGAATCGTCACCGGAGTAGTAGGCCAGGCCGGTCTCGGCGATGATCTGAGCCGCGCCGTGCAGGTCGCCCTTGGCGTCCTTGATCGCGACGATGTTGCGGTGCTCGGAGAGTCGGCGGATGGTGTCCCACGCCAGCGGCACGACAGAGCGCGGCGGAATGTCGTAGAGCACGATCGGCACCTCCACCGCATCGGCGATGGTGGTGAAGTGTGCGTACAGACCGTCCTGCGGGGGCCGCGAATAGTACGGCGTGACCAGCAGCAGGCCGTGCGCGCCGGCGTCCTGACAGGCCTTGGCCAACCGCACGCTGTGGGCGGTGTCATAGGTGCCGGCGCCGGCGATGATGCGGGCCCGGTCCCCCACCGCGTCCAGCACGGTGCGCAGCAGTTGCAGCTTCTCGTCGTCGGTGGTGGTCGGGGCCTCACCGGTGGTGCCCGACACCACCAGGCCGTCGCAGCCGGCGTCGACGAGCCGGTTGGCCAGGCTCGCCGCGGCGTCGAGGTCCAGCGAGCCGTCCTTCTTGAACGGAGTAACCATCGCGGTCAGCACGGTGCCCAGTTGGGCCGTCACATCGAATCCGCCGGTACTCACGGGCGTTAGATTACCCGCTCGACCTCCGGATTCCGTAGTCCGGATGGCACCGGCTGCGTCACGCTTCGGTGGCCAGTGGGCTGGTGGCCACTTCGGTGCCGTCAGCGAGCGTCGCGATCTCGAAGTCGGCGAAGGCCGCCGGGGCGACCTCGGTCAGCCGACGCAGACATTCGATGGCCAGCCTCCGGATCTCCAGATCAGCCTGTTCGCTGGCCCGCACCGCGATGAAATGCCGCCAAGCCCGGTAGTTTCCGGTCACCACGATGCGCGTCTCGGTCGCGTTGGGCAGCACCGCTCGGGCGGCTTGACGTGCCTGTTTGCGGCGCAACACGGCGTTGGGCTGGTCGGCGAGCGCGGCCTGGAGCCGGGTCAGCAGTTCGGTGTAGGCGGCGTGGCCGGCGTCGGCGGCCGCGGTGAAGATCTCCTGCAGCTCGGGATCGTCCTCCAGACCGGGCGGCAGCACCACGCGGGCGTCGCCGTCCGGGACGTAGCGCTGCGACAGCTGCGAATAGGAGAAGTGGCGGTGCCGGATCAGCTCGTGGGTGCAGGACCGGGAGATCCCGGTGATGTAGAACGACACCGACGCGTGTTCGAGCACCGACAGGTGCCCGACGTCGATGATGTGGCGGATGTAGGCCGCGTTGGTCGCGGTCTTCGGGTTGGGTTTCGACCAGCTCTGGTAGCACGCCCGGCCGGCGAACTCCACCAGCGCCTCACCACCGTCGGCGTCGGTGCTCCACGGCACGTCGGGGGGCGCCAAGAACTCCGTCTTGGCGATCAGCTGCACTCGAAGCGGCGCGATCTCGGCCACCGGCTCACCTTAACCAGTCGCCGCCGGCCGGCGGCCGAGGTGGGCTGCGGCACCGCGGGTTCGCCGTGCGGCCAACGGCTAGATTCGACGGTGGAAGGGGTCCGGATGTTCAAAAGCCTGCACGCGATGCGGGATTTCCTGGAGCTGCAGCGCCGAATCACCGCTTCGGAGCTGGGCGATCAGCCGATGGGGGCCGCCTCGTGTGCGGTGCTCGGCGATCTGCTCGCCCGGGTCCGGGTGCTGACCGACCGGCTGCCGGCCGATGCGCCGCTCACGCTGAGCGTCCTGGACCGGCACGGCGAGGCCGCGGTGGAGACCTTCGAGCTGGTCGCCCGCGTGCTGGGGGAGATGGCGGACCTGACCCGGGAGGGCATCCGCGCCGCCGAACGTCACCGCCGGCCGTTCATCGAACGGCTGCGCACCATCGAGTCGGACGGGTTCACCGTCGACACCGTGACGTTCACCCAGGTCAGCGACGGCCGGGACTGGTCGATCCTGGACCGCGTCGAGGACCCGGCGGTGCGGGTGCAGCTGGCCGCGGAGAAGATCGCCCGCGCCGAGCAGGCCGCGGTGTATCGGGACCAGCTCAGGCAGCTGGGCGCCGAGATCACCGCGGTCGAGGTCGACTACGCCGACCGCATCCGCCAGCTCACCTCCGGCGGCGCCGGCTGAACCCCGGGGTTCAGCAGCCCTTGAGCCGGACGGCCAGGTAGTCGGTGACCTGGTCGATCGAGATCCGCTCCTGGGCCATGCTGTCGCGCTCCCGGACCGTCACGGCGTTGTCCTCCAGGGAGTCGAAGTCGACGGTCACGCAGTACGGGGTGCCGACCTCGTCCTGGCGGCGGTAGCGCCGGCCGATCGCGCCGGCGTCGTCGAACTCGACGTTCCAGTGCTGCCGCAGTTCGGCGGCCAGGTCCCGGGCCTTCGGCGACAGGTCGGCGTGCCGGGACAGCGGCAGCACCGCCACCTTGACCGGCGCCAGCCGCGGATCGAACCGCAACACCGTGCGCTTGTCGACGCCGCCCTTGGCGTTGGGCGCCTCGTCCTCGGAGTACGCGTCGATCAGGAACGCCATCAGCGACCGGGTGAGCCCGGCTGCCGGTTCGATGACGTACGGCACGTAGCGGGTGTCGGTGGCCTGGTCGTAGTACGACAGGTCGACGCCGGAATGCTTGCTGTGGGTGCTCAGGTCGAAATCGGTGCGGTTGGCGATGCCCTCCAGCTCACCCCAGGGGTCGCCGGCGAACCCGTACTTGTACTCGATGTCGACGGTGCGTTCGGCGTAGTGCGACAGCTTCTCCGGCGGATGTTCGTAGAGCCGCAGGTTGTCCCGGTCGATTCCGAGGTCGACGTACCACTGCAGCCGGGTGTCGATCCAGTACTGGTGCCATTCCTTGGCGGTGGACGGCTCGACGAAGAACTCCATCTCCATCTGCTCGAACTCGCGGGTGCGGAAGATGAAGTTGCCCGGGGTGATCTCGTTGCGGAAGCTCTTGCCGGTCTGGGCGATGCCGAACGGCGGCTTCTTGCGCGCCGTGGTGACCACGTTGGCGAAGTTGGTGAAGATGCCCTGCGCGGTCTCCGGCCGCAGATAGTGCAGACCCTCGTCGCTCTCGATCGGCCCGAGGTAGGTCTTGAGCATCATGTTGAACTCGCGGGGCTCGGTCCAGCGGCCCTTGGTGCCGCAGTCCGGGCAGACCACCTCGTCCATCGGCACGTCGTCCGGGTTGTCCAGCCCCTTCTTACCGGCCAGCGCCTCCTGGAGGTGGTCCTGACGGTGCCGCCGGTGGCAGTTGAGGCACTCCACCAGCGGGTCGTGGAAGACGTCGACGTGGCCGGACGCCACCCACACCTCGCGGGGCAGGATGATCGACGTGTCGATTCCGACGACGTCCTCGCGGGCGGTGACCATGGACTTCCACCACTGCCGCTTGATGTTCTCCTTCAGTTCCACCCCGAGCGGACCGTAGTCCCACGCGGAGCGGGTACCGCCGTAGATCTCGCCGGACTGGTAGACGAAGCCGCGCCGTTTCGCGAGGTTTGCAACCGTGTCGATGATGGACGCCACGGATCAACAGCGTAGCCGCGCCCGCCGGAGCCCCTGCCACCGGCGGGCGCGTTGACATGCGTGGTCGTGCATGTATCGTGGACCTCACATGAAAACCATTTCCGATTTCGCCTCCGCGGAGCCGTCGGTGGCGCACGGTCACCACCACGGTGTGCCGCCGTCCGAGCTGCCCCCGCGAGCGGTGCTCGAGACCGCCGGCGACCTGCTGCGGGCGCTGGCCGCCCCGGTGCGCATCGCGATCGTGTTGCAGTTGCGCGGGGCGACGCGGTGCGTCCACGAGTTGGTCGACGCGCTGGGGGTGCCGCAGCCGCTGGTCAGCCAGCATCTGCGGATCCTGAAGGCGGCCGGGGTGGTGGCCGGGGAGCGGTCCGGCCGCGAGGTGATGTATCGCCTCGTCGACGAGCATCTGGTGGACATCGTCGTCGCCGCGGTCAGCCACGCCGGTGAGGGCGAGCCGTGAGCCGAGCCACCGGCCTCCGGTCCACCCGGCAACGGGCCGCGGTGTCGGCGCTGCTGGACAAGATCGACGACTTCCGATCCGCTCAGGAACTGCACGACGAACTCCGCCGGCGCGGTGAGGTCATCGGCCTGACCACGGTGTACCGCACCCTGCAGTCGATGGCGGCGGCCGGGCTGGTCGACACGCTGCGCACCGACACCGGTGAATCGCTGTACCGGCGGTGCTCCGAGGACCACCATCACCATCTGGTGTGCCGGGCGTGCGGCGCCACGGTGGAGGTGAAGGGCCGGGAGGTGGAGGCCTGGGCCGCCGCGGTCGCCGACGAGCACGGCTACTCCGACGTCAGCCACACCATCGAGATCTTCGGGCGGTGCCCACGCTGCACCGCGCCCCCCTCGAACAACTAGATCCGCCTGGATCCGCCGCCGCGAGAGCGATCAGGCCCGAGAGATCAGGCCCGGCCGAAGCGCCGGTTGCGCCGCACGTACTCCTCACACGCCGCCCACAGATCGCGCCGGTCGTAGTCGGGCCACAGCTTGTCCTGGAACACGAACTCGGCGTAGGCCGACTGCCAGAGCAAAAAGTTGCTGGCCCGCTGCTCACCGGAGGTGCGGATGAACAGGTCCACGTCCGGGATGTCGGGGCGGTGCAGATGCCGGGCGACGGTCTTCTCGGTGATCCGGTCCGGATTGATCCGGCCGGCGACCGCCTCCTTGGCGATCGAGCGGGCCGCCTCGGTGATCTCGGCCCGGCCGCCGTAGTTCACGCAGTAGTTGATGGTGATGACGTCGTTGTCCAACGTCATGTTCTCGGCGATCTCGAATTCCTTGATCACGCTGCGCCACATCCGGGGGCGGGAGCCCACCCAGCGCATCTTCACACCCATGTCGTTGAGGTTCTCCCGACGGCGCCGCACCACCTCCCGGTTGAAGCCCATCAGGAAGCGCACCTCTTCGGGGCTGCGTTTCCAGTTCTCGGTGGAGAACGCGTAGACGGTGAGGTGTTTGATGCCGATCTCGATCGCCCCGCAGGTGATGTCGATGAGCACCGCCTCGCCCATCTTGTGACCCTCGGTGCGGTGCAGGCCCCGTTGGGTGGCCCAGCGGCCGTTCCCGTCCATCACCACCGCGACGTGGTTGGGCACCTGATCGGCCGGAATCCGCGGCGCTACCGCCCTGGAGGGGTGTTGCGGGGGACGGGCGAACCTGCCGTTGGTGTTGGGCGGCAGCTCCGGGAACACCACCGGCCACGTCGACTTGTCCGGGAAGGTCGGATAGTCCGCCGGCGGCGCCGGGAGCTGCGGATACACCTGTGACGAGCCCGTGTGCCCGCGCTCAGCCGACCACCGCTTGGCCGTCCGGTCCCCTTCCCGCTTCGACACCATGGGCCATATCCTGCCCGAACCCCGCGGCGCGGTGATCGGCAGCCACCGCGGCGCGGTGCTCGGCAAGGGTGCGGTCCACCCGGTGGGATCGCTCGACCAGCGGCAACGTTCGCAGCTTGCGTTCGAGGTGCCACTGCAGGTGCGCCGCGATCAGACCGCTGGCCTGACTGCGGTGCGCCGGCGAGGAGGCCTGGGCGAACTCCCAGTCCCCGTCGTGCAGCGCGCTCATCAACTCCAGCACCGCCTGCGGCGGGGTCACCGCCCCGGCCGGCCGGCAGTGCAGGCAGACGCTGCCGCCGGCGGCGATGTGGAAGGCCCGGTGCGGGCCCGGCGCGGCGCACCGGGCACATTCGGTCAACGCGGGCGCCCATCCGGCGATCCCCATGGCGCGCAACAGATACGCGTCGAGCACCAGATCGCGCGGGCGGCTGCCGTCGGCCACCGCGCGCAGGGCGGCGACGGTCAGCCGATGCAACGCCGGCACCGGGGCGCGCTCCTCCCCGGCGAGCCGTTCGGCGGTCTCCAGCATGGCGCAGGCGCAGGTGTAACGGCCGTAATCGCTGACGATGTCGGCCGCGAACGCGTCGATGGCCTGCACCTGGGTCACGATGTCGAGGTTGCGTCCGGGATGGAGCTGAACGTCGATGTGGGCGAACGGTTCCAGCCGGGCGCCGAACTTGCTGCGGGTGCGCCGCACCCCCTTGGCCACCGCGCGCACCAAACCGTGCTCACGGGTGAGCAGGGTGACGATCCGGTCCGCCTCGCCGAGCTTGTGCTGGCGAAGCACCACCGCACGATCCCGGTACAGCCGCATTGCACCAGTCTCCCATCGCGACCCCACACCGCCCGCACGCAGCGCCGGATATCCTCGAAAACGATGGTCGACGCGTACAAACCCCCAGCCAAGCTGCCGACCCTCACCGACCTGCTCTACCAGCTGGCGAGCGGTGCCGTCACCTCCCAGGAACTGGTACGCCGGTCGTTGCGGGCAATCGAGGCCAGCCAGTCGACCCTGAACGCGTTCCGGGTGGTGCTGGCCGATCGAGCGCTGGCCGAGGCCGCCGAAGCGGACCGCAAACGCGCTGCGGGCGAACATCTTCCGCTGCTGGGCGTGCCGATCGCCGTCAAAGACGACGTGGACATCGCAGGGGTACCCACCCGGTTCGGCGCTGTCGGCGATGTGCCGCCGGCCACCGAGGACGCCGAGGTGGTGCGCCGGCTGCGCGCCGCCGGGGCGGTCATCGTCGGCAAGACCCACACCTGTGAACTGGGCCAGTGGCCGTTCACCAGCGGCCCGGCGTTCGGCCACACCCGCAATCCGTGGTCGCCCCGGCACACCCCGGGCGGCTCCTCGGGCGGCAGCGCCGCAGCGGTGGCGGCCGGCCTGGTCACCGCCGCCATCGGCTCCGACGGCGCGGGCAGTGTGCGGATTCCCGCCGCCTGGACACATCTGGTCGGGATCAAACCGCAGCGCGGCCGGATCTCCACCTGGCCGTTGCCGGAGGCGTTCAACGGCATCACCGTGCACGGGGTGCTGGCCCGCACCGTCACCGACGCGGCGCTGGTGCTCGACGCGGCGTCGGGCAATGCGCCCGGTGATCTGCACCAGCCGCCACCGGTCCGGGTGTCGGACTATGTCGGGCAGGCGCCCGGCCCACTGAGGATCGCGGTGTCGACCAAGTTCCCGTTCACGCTGTTCCGCGCGAAGCTGCATCCGGAGATCCGGGCCGCCGTGCAGACCGTGGCCGACCAACTCGAACAACTCGGCCACACCGTGTTCCCCGCCGATCCGGAATACACCGTGGGCATGTCGTGGAGTTTCCTGTCCCGGTCCACCGCAGGACTGCTGGACTGGTCCCGCCGGCTCGGTGACAACGTGCTGTGGGACAAACGCACCGTGGCCAACATGCGGCTGGGCCGGCTGCTGTCGGAGAGCGCGCTGCGCACGGCGCGGGCCCGGGAGGCGGCCGCCCAGCGGCGGATGAGCTGGATCTTCAACATCGCCGATGTGGTGTTGGCGCCGACGACGGCGCTGCCGCCGCCGGAGGTGCACGCCTTCGATCAGCTCGGCGGGCTGGCCACCGACCGGCTGATGATCAAGGCCTGCCCCGTCACCTGGCCGTGGAATCTGCTCGGCTGGCCGTCGATCAACGTGCCGGCCGGTTTCACCTCCGACGGACTGCCGATCGGGGTGCAGCTGATGGGGCCGGCGAACAGCGAGCCGCTGCTCGTCTCGCTGGCCGCCGCGCTGGAGGGCATCAACGGCTGGGCCGCGCGGCAGCCCCGGCCGTGGTGGCTCACTCCCCCGGCCGCCCCGCCCGCCCCGGCGCCCGCGCCGGCCCGCGAGTTGCGGGCGTCGGCCTGACCGGAAACCCCGGCCGGCGGGCGGCACCCGGGCGGGCGGCACCCAGGAGATGAGTGGCCCGGTACTCACGGCTGCGCGCTGACCGGTCGTAACGTCAAAGTGCACGGGGGGTTCTGCCGTGCCGTCCCGTCCATGGAGTGAACGGAGGGGATCCATGGCCACCACACCATCGACGTTGCTGGCACCGGCCGCGGCGGCGCTGACCGTCTTCGCCGGCGCGGTCGTTCCGGTCCCGGCACACGCCCAACCACTTCCCTACGGTCCCGACACCTGCATCCAGGGTTTCGTCTGGCGGGAGGCCCGTCCCGGTGACACGGTGTGCGTGACCCCGGCGGTACGCACCCGCACCGCCCAGGAGAACGCCAACGCCGCCCAGAACCGGGAACCGGGCGGCGGCGCGTACGGACCGGACACCTGCAAGCAGGGTTTCGTCTGGCGAGAGGCGTTTCCGGGCGACACCGTGTGCGTGACCCCGGCGGTGCGGTCCGAGGCGGCCGCCGACAACGCCGCCGCGGGATCGCGCAAACAGGCCAACGCGCCCGCGCCGGCAGCACCGGCGGCGCCGCCACGTAACCCGATCTGCGACTTCAACATCCCGTTCACCCCCGGATGCTGACCCGACGAGCGATCAGAAGCCCAGGCGGCCCAACTGTTTGGGGTCGCGCTGCCAGTTCTTGGCGACCTTGACCCGCAGGTCCAGAAACACCTTCGTGCCGAGCAGTTTCTCGATCTGCTGACGGGCCGCGGTGCCGACCTCACGCAGCCGGGAGCCGCCCCGGCCGATCACGATGCCCTTCTGGCTGTCGCGTTCGACGTAGAGGATCGCGTGCACGTCGATGAGATCATCGCGGTCGGGCCGCTTCTCGACCTCGTCGATGACCACGGCCAGCGAGTGCGGCAGTTCGTCGCGCACGCCTTCCAGCGCCGCCTCCCGGATGAGTTCGGCCATCAGCGTCTCCTCCGGCTCGTCGGTGAGCTCACCGTCGGGGTAGAACGCCGGCCCCGGGGGCAGCTGCGCGGCCAGCACCTCGATCAGCACATCGGTCTGTTCCCCGGTGACCGCCGAGACGGGCACGATCTCGACGTCGGGACCGACCAGTTCGCTCACCGCGATGAGCTGTTCGGCGACCCGGTGTTTGGGCACCTTGTCGATCTTGGTGACGATCGCGACCAGGGTGGTGTCGGGGGCCACCGCCCGGATCTGATCGTGAATCCAGCGGTCCCCCGGCCCGATCGCCTCGTCGGCCGGGATGCACAACCCGATGACGTCGACCGTCGAGTAGGTGTCCTTCACCAGATCGTTGAGCCGCTGACCCAGCAGGGTGCGGGGGCGGTGCAGACCGGGGGTGTCGACGAGGACGATCTGGAAGTTCTCCCGGTGCACGATGCCGCGAATGGTGTGCCGGGTGGTCTGCGGCCGGTTCGAGGTGATCGCGACCTTCGCACCCACCAGCGCGTTGGTCAGCGTCGACTTGCCGGTGTTCGGCCGGCCGACCAGACACACGAAACCGGACCGGAATTCGCCGTTCCCGCGGGAGTCCTCCGGCCCCGATCCGCTCGGGCTGACATCCTGCGCGGTCACACCGGACGCCCCGATCGATCCGTCACGATCACCGCGGCGTCGGCCGACAGCTCGCGCACCGCCGCCACCCCGGCATCGTCGTGTGACCCGCCGACGAGCACGGCGGCCTCCACACCGGTCGCCCCACTGGACACCGCGGCGGCCACCGCCGATTGCAGAGCGGTCAGCCGCAGCGCCGACAGGGCCACCGGCGCACCGGCGTAGGTGCGGCCGTCGACGTCCCGGACCGCGGCGCCACTGGCCGCCTCGGCCCGCGCCATCGCCCCGCGGGCCAACACCACCAATTTGGCGTCCTCGTCGGACAGTTCAGTCATCGGCTCCGTCCCTGTCTTCGGTGTCGTCAGCGTCCTCCGGTTCCACGGGGCTGACCAGCACCGTACCGATCCGTACCCGGCCGCGGTGGTCCGGTCCGCCCTCGGCCCGCAGCCGCAGCCCGTCCCAGGTCACCTCGGCGCCGGGCAGCGGCACCCGGCCGAGCTCCAGCGCGACCAGCCCACCGACGGTGTCCACGTCGAGATCACCGTCGAATTCGCGTCCGTACAGTTCGCCGAGATCCTCGATCGGCAACCGGGCCGACACCCGGTACCGGTTGTCGCCCAGGTCCTCGATCGGCGCCACCTCGTCGGTGTCGTACTCGTCGGCGATCTCACCGACGATCTCCTCCAGCACGTCCTCGATGGTGACCAGCCCGGCGATGGCGCCGTACTCGTCGACCAGCAGGGCCATGTGGTTGCGGTCGCGCTGCATCTCCCGCAGCAGCTCGTCGAGCGGTTTGGAGTCCGGCACGAACACCGCCGGCCGCATCACCTCCGACACCAGCGTGCCGCGCCCACCGTCGGTGGAGTAATAGGTGCGCTGCACAAGGTCTTTCAGGTACACCACCCCGACGATGTCGTCGACGTTCTCCCCGATCACCGGGATCCGGGAGTGCCCGCTGCGCACCGCGAGCGAGGTGGCCTGCCCGGCGGTCTTGTCCTGTTCGATCCAGACCATCTCGGTGCGCGGCACCATCACCTCCCGCGCAGGGGTGTCGCCGAGTTCGAACACCGACTGGATCATCCGGCGTTCGTCGTCGGCCACCACCCCGCGCTGCTGGGCCAGGTCGACGACCTCACGCAGCTCGATCTCGGAGGCGAACGGGCCGTTGCGGAATCCGCGACCCGGTGTCAGCGCGTTGCCGAGCAGCACCAGCAGCCGGCTGATCGGGGTGAGCAGCACCGAGATCGTCTGCAGCGGAAGGGCGGCCATCAACGCGATGCTGTAGGCGTTCTGCCGTCCGACGGTGCGCGGCCCCACCCCGATGGCCACGAAGCTCACCACCACCATCACCGCGGCGGCGGTCACCATCCCCCAGCGCAGGCCCAGGTACCCGTCCAGGAAAGCCACCAGCAGCACCGTCGCCGACACCTCGCAGGCGATCCGCAACAGCACGATCAGGTTGACGTATTTGGGCCGGTCGGCGACCACCCGGGCCAGCCGCACCGCGCCCGGACGCTCATCGCGCACCAACTCCCCGACCCGCGCCGTCGACACCGTGTTCAGCGCCGAGTCCACCGCCGCCAGCACCCCGGCGAGCGCGACCAGGACGACCGCCGCGACGAGTTGGGCCAGGCCGCTCACAGCTGGTCGAAGTACCTGGACTTGTCCAGCAGCCGCCGGTCCTTCTCGCTCTGCAGCTCCTGGTGATAGGCCTCCACCTGGTCAGCCACCCACTCCTCGAGCAGCCGCCGTTGCAGCGCGAACATCTCCTTCTCCTCCTCGGGCTCGGCGTGGTCGTAGCCGAGGAGATGCAGCACACCGTGCACGGTGAGCAACGCCAGCTCCTGACCCAGCGAATGACCGGCCGCGGCGGCCTGCTCGGCGGCGAACTCCGGGCACAGCACGATGTCCCCGAGCATCGCCGGCCCCGGTTCGGCGGCGTCGGGCCGGCCACCGGGTTCCAGCTCGTCCATCGGGAAGCTCATCACGTCGGTCGGTCCCGGCAGATCCATCCACCGCATGTGCAGATCGGCCATCGCGGCGGGATCGAGCAGGACCATCGACAGCTCGGCGGCCGGATGGACGTTCATCTTCTCGATCACGAACCGGGCGACGCTGATCAGTTCCTCTTCACAGACGTCGATACCGGACTCGTTGGAGACTTCGATACTCATCGGCTCCGCCTGGGGATACTCATCGGCTCCGCCTGGGGATACTCATCGGCGCCCTCGCTACCGCCGCGGGCGCGAACCAGCCGCCCGCCGCTGCGCCCGATTCATCAGAGCCGGCGTCTCGGCCTTCTCATAGGCGTCGACGATCTCCGACACCAGCCGGTGCCGCACCACGTCGGCGCTGGTCAGCTCGGAGAAATGGATGTCATCGATGTCGCCGAGGATCTTCATGGCCGCCCGCAACCCCGAGGTCGCGCCGCCGGGCAGGTCGACCTGGGTGACGTCACCGGTCACGACGATCTTCGACCCGAAGCCCAACCGGGTCAGGAACATCTTCATCTGCTCGGCGGTGGTGTTCTGCGCCTCGTCGAGGATGATGAACGCGTCGTTGAGCGTGCGGCCCCGCATGTAGCCGAGGGGTGCGACCTCGATCACCCCGGCGCTCATCAGCTTGGGGATCAGCTCTGGGTCCATCATGTCGTGCAGCGCGTCGTAGAGCGGCCGCAGATACGGGTCGATCTTCTCGCTCAGCGTCCCGGGCAGAAAGCCCAGCCGTTCGCCGGCCTCCACCGCCGGGCGGGTGAGGATGATCCGGTTGACCTGTTTGGCCTGCAACGCGCTGACCGCCTTGGCCATCGCCAGATACGTCTTGCCGGTGCCGGCCGGCCCCACCCCGAACACGATGGTGTGCGCGTCGATCGCGTCGACGTAACGCTTCTGGTTCAGCGTCTTGGGCCGGATCGTCTTGCCGCGGCGGGACAGGATGTCCAGCGTCAGCACTTCGGCCGGCGATTCGTTCCCCGACCCGGTGAGCATCGAGACGCTGTGCCGGATCGCGTCCGGGGTCAGCGGATGGCCGCTGCCGACGATGGTGACCAGTTCGGAGATGACCCGCTCGGCCAGCGCGACGTCGGCGGACTCGCCGGTGAAGGTGATCGCGTTGCCGCGCACGTGCAGATCGGCGGCCAGGAGGTCTTCGATGGTGCGGAGATTCTCGTCGGCGGAGCCGAGCAGGCCCACCACGAGGTCGGGCGGAACGGTGATGCTGCTGCGGACGGCGGCGACCGATGCGTCCGAACCAGCGGAGGTCTCGCGGGGCGTCACGTGGTGTTTTCTGCCTGCCTTCTTTCTCGAGCCTGGGTTGACCGCCAGTTTAGCCTCGCCCGACGCGCCGTCCCAACACATGACCGTCGGGCGCAGCGGGTGCGGCGCGACCGCCCGGCGGTCACGGCGACGGCGCACCGGAGCCGCCGGGCCCGACCGGGATCGGTTCGGTGGCGGCGGCCGATCGGGACACCGGCGGGCGCGGCGGACGGTTGTACACCACCAGCGGCCACCAGAACCACCGGCCCAGCAGCGCCGCGATCGACGGCATCATGAACGCACGCACGATGAACGTGTCGAACAGCAGGCCCAGCCCGATCGTCGTCCCGACCTGCGCCATCACCCGCAGATCGCTGACCACCATCGACCCCATCGTCGCCGCGAACACCACGCCCGCGACGGTGACCACACTGCCGGTGCCGCCCATCGACCGGATGATCCCGGTCTTCAACCCGGCCGGGATCTCCTCCTTGAACCGCGACGCCAACAGCAGGTTGTAGTCCGAACCGACGGCCAGCAGCGCGATGATCGACATCGCCAGCACCATCCAGTGCAGCTCGATCCCCACGACGTACTGCCAGACCAGAACCGACAACCCGAACGAGGCGCCCAGCGACAACGTCACCGTCCCGACGATGACCAGCGCCGCGATGAGGCTGCGGGTGACCGCGAGCATGATCAGGAAGACCAGGCAGATCGCCGAGATGAGCGCGATCAGCAGGTCGTAGCGGGAACCGTCGGACATGTCCTTGAACGTGGCCGCGGTGCCGCCCAGCGAGATCTTGGCGTCCTCCAGCGGTGTGCCCTTGAGCGCCTCGATCGCCGCGATCTTGATCGGTTCCACCCGGGAGATGCCCGCCTCGGTGGCGGGGTTGTCGCGGTGGGAGATGATCATCCGCACGGTCTTGCCGTCCGGGGAGATGAACGCGTCCATCACCCGCTTGAAGTCGGGGTTCTCGAACACCTCCGGCGGCAGGTAGAACGAGTCGTCGTTCTTCGCCGCGTCGAACGCCTTGCCCATCTCGGTGGAGTTCTGGGTCAGCTCGTCCATCTGGTCGTAGAACCCGGCCATGGTGGAGTACGTCGTCAGCAGCATGTGCTGCATGTTCTCCATGGTCGCGATCATCGGCGGGAACGACTCGAGCATCTGCGGCATCAGCACCGCCATCTGGTCCATGTTGCCGATCGACGCGTCGAACGTGTCGGTCATCGCGCTGACGCCGTCCAGGGCGTCGAACATCGACCGGAACGCCCAGCAGATGGGGATGTTGTAGCAGTGCGGTTCCCAGTAGAAGTAGTTGCGGATGGGCCGGAAGAAATCGTCGAAATCCGCCATCGCGTCACGCAACTGGTGGACGGTCTCCTGCATGCCTTTCATGTCGGCGATCATGTCGGTGCTGACGCCGGTGAACTGGGTCATCAACCGGTACAACCGCTTCATCGTCTGCACCGTCTCCGCGAGCTCCTCGGCCTGGGTGCGCATGTCGGTGATGCGGTCCTTCATGAGCTTCATGTTCTGCTGCTGACCGACCCCCTGCATGCTGATCAGGAACGGGATCGAGGTGTGGGCGATCGGCATGCCGTCGGGGCGGGTGACGGACTGCACCCGGGCGACGCCCTCCACCGCGAACACCCGTTTGGCCAGCCGGTCCAGCACCAGGAAATCGGCGGAGTTGCGCAGATCGCGGTCGGTCTGGACCAGCAGCACCTCCGGACTCATCCGCGACATCGAGAAGTGCTCGGTGGCCGCGCGCAGGCCGACGTTGGCGGGGATGTCGCCGGGAACGTAGCGGGTGTCGTCATAACTGGTCTGATAGCCCGGCAGGGCGGCCAGACCGATCAGCGCCAGCGTCAGCGACGCCACCATGATCGGACCGGGCCAGCGCACCACCATGGTCCCGATCCGCCGCCAGGTGCGGATCCGCATGGCGCGTCTGGGTTCGAGCAGCCCGAAGCGGCTCGCGACGGCGACCACCGCCGGGCCCATCGTCAGGGCGACCGCCACCCCCGCGGCGACGCCGACGGCGCACGGCACCCCCATGCTCTGGAAGTACGGCATCCGGGTGAAGCTCAGGCACAGCATCGCGCCGGCGATGGTCAGGCCGGATCCGAGCACCACGTGCGCGGTGCCCCGGAACATCTCGTAGTAGGCGCTCTCCGGGTCGGCGCCGGCCACCCGGGCTTCCTGATACCGGCCGACCATGAAGATCGCGTAGTCGGTGCCGGCGGCGACGGCCAGCGCGACCAGCAGGTTCACCGCGAACGTCGACAGTCCGATGATCTGGAAGTGGCCGAGTGCGGCGACGATGCCCCGCGCGATCGACAGCTGAACGATGACCATCGCGATCAGCAGCACGACGGTCGGGATCGACCGGTAGAAGAACAGCAGCACGACGGTGATCACCGTGAAGGTGACCAGCAGGATGATGGCCATGCTGCGCTCGCCGGCGATGTTCATGTCGGCGGTCAGCGCGGCGGGGCCGGTGACGTGGACCTCCACCCCCGGCGGCGGCGACGACGCGTCGACGATCGCGCGGACGGCCGCCACCGACTCGTTGGATTTGGTCTCGCCCATGTTCCCGGCGAGGTTCAGCTGCACGTAGACGGCCCGGCCGTCCGAGCTCTCGGCGCTGGCCTCGGTCAGCGGGTCGCCCCACATGTCCTGGACGTTGCGGACGTGGTCGGTGTCGGCCTCGAGCCGGTCGACCAGGTCGGTGTAGTAGGCGTAGGCGTCGTCGCCGAGCGGATGATCGCTCTTGAGGACGATCATCACCATCGAGTCGGAGTCCGACTCCTCGAACAGCCGACCCATATCGGCCATGGCCTGCATCGACGGTGCGTTGCTCGGGCTCATCGACACCGCGTTCTGGGCGGCGACGACCTCGAGCTGCGGGGCGACGCTGTTGAGCGCGACCATCACCAGCAGCCAGCCCAGGATGATCGGGAGGGCCAGGCGGCGGATCCAGCGCGCCACCGCGGTGGGCTCGCGGAGCGGCTTGCGGGTCACGGTCGGCTGGCCGAAGGGACGGGTCATGCGGACTTCGTGAAGCAGTAGACGTAGGCCGAGACGCGCTGCGTGGTCCGTTCGTCCTTCACCACGCCGTCCGAGACGATGCGGCAGCCGATGAAATCGCTGTCACCCTGGGCCAGAACGTTGCCCGCCATCGCCGGGGAGTTGGTGACGATCTCGATCGACCAGGGCAGCGTGGCGCCGTTGACCTGGTGCGGATCTCCCTCGGCGTCGATGTAGTTGATGTCGGCCACCGTGCCCGGGGCGCCGAAGATCTCGTAGCGCACCCGTTTGGGGTTTGCCTTGTCGGTGTCCACAGACGTACTCCCCGCGTAGGTCGGTAGCTGTTCAGAGCCGAAGATGCCGCGTATGCGCCACACCGCGAATCCGCCGATGGCGACCACGACCACCATGACGAGCGGAATCCATGCTCGGGCCAGACGGGTGAGAATCGCCGAATCCTTCGCCTTCGAGGTCCACAATCGTTCACATACGATCCGAAAGGGAAGGCTAACCTACGAAATCACCGGAGAGGCAAGTACCCCTGGCGATACCCCTGGGAGTTTCACCGCCAGCGCGGGGTGAGCACACCGATCGCGCCGAGGGCCACCGCGGCCGCCGTCGAGGTGCGCAGCACGGTGGGCCCCAACCGCACCGCCCGGGCCCCGGCCTCCTGCAGCTCGGCGATCTCGTCGTCGGTGATGCCGCCTTCCGGCCCGACGATCAGCGTCACCGCCTCGACCGGCTGCCACCCGACCGCGGTGAGCGGTACCGCCGCCGCCTCGTGCAGCACCAGCGCCACCGCCCCGCCCGCCACGTCGTCGGCCACCCGGGCGGTCAACTCGGCGGTGCTCACCACCCCGCCCACGGCCGGGATGTGGGCTCGGCGGGACTGCCGGGCCGCCGACCGGATCACCGCGCGCCAGCGCCGCAACCCCTTGTCCACCTTCTGGGGGCCGTCCCAGCGGGCGACGCACCGCGCGGCCTGCCAGGCCAGAACCGCGTCGGCGCCGGCCTCGGTCGCGGTCTCCACCGCGAGTTCCGCGCGATCGGACTTGGGCAGCGCCTGGACCACGGTGACGGTCGGGGTGGGCAGGTCGACGGTCCGCCGGTCCAGCACCCGGGCCGCCAGCCTGCCCCGGACCGCCTCCTCGACCACACAGTGCGCGATCACCCCGGCGCCGTCGCCGAGGTCGATCTCCTCGCCCACCCGGATGCGCCGCACGTTGGCGGCGTGATGGCCTTCGTCGCCGTCGACGACGGCGGTGTCACCGACCGCGGGCACGGTGTCGATGTAGAACAGGGCGCGGCTCACCGCCGGTCACCCCGCGCCGAGAGACGTCATGGCCCGAGAGGTCATGGCCGCCGGTCAGCGGCCGGTGAAGGTTTCCCGCAGCCGGCTGAACAGGCCGCCGCCGCTGGACGACGACTCGCCGCTGAGCCGGGAACGAACCTCCGCGACGTCACGGCTGCGGTTGCTCTTGACCTTGCGCAGCAACTCGGCGTCGTCGGGGTCGAGTCGGGTGGGGACCACCACCTCGATGTGGGCGTGCAGGTCGCCCCGCACCCCGGAGCGCAGATGCGGCATGCCGTGGCCGCGCAGCGTGATCACCGCGCCCGGCTGGGTGCCGGGCGGGATGGTCAGCTCGATCGGGCCGTCCAGAATCGCGTCGACCACCACGGTGGTGCCCAGCGCGGCGTCGACCATCGGCACCGACACGGTGCAGTGCAGGTCGTCGCCGTCGCGGACGAACACCGGATGCGGTTTCTCGTGCACCTCGACGTAGAGGTCGCCGGCCGGCCCGCCGCCGGGACCTACCTCGCCCTGGGCGGCCAACCGCACCCGCATCCCGTCGCCGACACCGGCCGGGATCTTGACGCTGATCTCCCGGCGGGCGCGCACCCGCCCGTCCCCGCCGCAGCGGTGGCACGGATCGGGGATGACCTCGCCGACCCCGCCGCACACCGGACACGGCCGCGAGGTCATCACCTGGCCGAGCAGCGAACGCTGCACGGTCTGGATCTCGCCGCGACCACCGCAGGTGTCGCAGGTGACCGGGGTGGAGTTGCCGTGGGTGCCCTTGCCGTGGCACAGGTCGCAGAGCACCGCGGTGTCGACGGTGACCCGTTTGGTCACCCCGGTCGCGCACTCCTCGAGGTCCAGCTGCAGCCGCAGCAGCGAGTCCGAGCCCGGCCGCACCCGGCCGATCGGGCCGCGGCTGGCGGTTCCGCCGCCGAAGAAGGCCTCGAACACGTCCCCGAGACCGCCGAACCCGGCGAACCCGTTGCCGGCGCCGGCCGCGCCCGGCGACTCCAGCGGGTCACCGCCCATGTCGACGATGCGGCGCTTCTCCGGGTCGCTCAGGACCTCGTAGGCGACGCTGATCTCCTTGAACCGAGCCTGCGCCTCCTCGTCGGGGTTGACGTCGGGATGCAGTTCCCGGGCCAACCGCCGGTAGGCGCGTTTGATCTCGGTATCGCTCGCGCCCTTGCTCACCCCGAGCAGGCCGTAGTAATCGCGTGCCACGCTTGACCTTCCTGTGCCGCTGCCGGCGGCGCTGTCTGAGCTTTACCGGTTACCGAGGACTTCGCCTATATAGAGAGCAACTGCGGCGACGTTGGCCATGGTTCCCGGATAGTCCAGTCGAGTGGGACCCACCACACCCATACCGCCGTACACCTTGCCCGCGCTGCCGTAGGCGGTGGTGACCACCGAGGCGCTGGCCATCTCCTCGGCCTCGGTCTCATGCCCGATACGCACCGTCACCTTGCCGGCCTGCTGCTGCTTGTCGAGCAACTTGAGCACCACCACCTGTTCCTCGAGTGCCTCGAGGACCGACCGTAGCGAACTACCGAAGTCGGCGGTGTTGCGGGTGAGGTTCGCGGTGCCGCCCAGCAGCAGCCGCTCCTCGTGGTGCTCGACCAGCGTCTCCACCAGCACGGTGGACGCCCGGCCCACCGCATCGGAGAACCGGCCCTGACCGCCGAGCTGCGCGACCAGGTCCGACACCGCAGCCGAGGCTGCCGCCAGCGGTTTGCCCTCCAGTGCGCCGCCGAGCACCTCCCGCAGCCGGGACAGATCATGCTCGTCGATCGGGTCGCCGAGTTCGACGATGCGCTGATCGACGCGGCCCGTGTCGGTGATGACCACCAGCAGCAGCCGCGCCGGCGTGAGCGCCACCACCTCCAGGTGGCGCACCGATGAGGTGGACAGGGTCGGGTACTGGACGATCGCGACCTGCCGGGTCAGCTGTGCCAGCAGTTTGACCGCGCGCCGCAGAACGTCGTCGAGGTCGACACCGGACTCGAGGAACTTCTGGATCGCGCTCCGCTCGGAGGCGGACAGCGGTTTGATCTCATCGAGCCGGTCGACGAATTCGCGGTAGCCCTTCTCGGTGGGGATCCGCCCCGAACTGGTGTGCGGCTGGGTGATGTACCCCTCGGCCTCCAACACCGCCATGTCGTTGCGCACCGTTGCGCTGGACACCCCGAGATTGTGGCGCTCGACCAGTGTCTTGGAGCCGATCGGCTCCTTGGTGCGGACGAAGTCGGCGACGATGGCCCGCAGCACCTCGAACCGGCGTTCTTCGGCACTACTACCCATGTGATCACCTACCCCTTCCCTAGTTGGCCTCCATTTTACGGCCATAAACAGCGCCAACAGGGGTTGCGGCGGGTGGAGCGGAACCGGGGGCCGGCCCCCAGGGGGGTCCCAGGGCGGCACCGGGCGGCACTGGGGGCACTGGGGGCGGGATCGAGTGTTCGATACCGGTGGCGAGTGGGCGGTCACGGAGTCGCCGGTGCATCCGCGGAATCGACCGTGCACCCGCGGAGTCGACCGTGCGCAGGGCGCGGCGGATCGGCTGATATCCCGCAGCACACGCACAACCAACACCACCTCCGCACGCTCACCGCAGGGAGCGCACGCTCACCGCAGCGGGCGCACGCTCGCCGCGGTCACCGCCCAGCCGACAGCCGGGCGTCGACCGGTTCGGCGAGCATGATCGGCGTCTGGGCCATGAAGCGCGGGACCCCGCCGCGGTGTTCGTCGGCGGCGTGGACGGTCAGCGGGTGCAGCAGGTACATGTCGCCCGGCGCCCCGGTCGCCACACTCACCGGGCAGTCGGCCGTGGCCGGTTCGAGCAGCCGGCAGGCCGTCCCGTGGTCGATCGGTTCGCCGGGGAGGGTGGCGGCGGCGATGCGGTGGGAACCGACGCGGATCCGGGTCGGCGCGTCGTCGGGCCCGACATCGGACAGCAGGGTCAGCAACAGCAGGGTGCACGGCCTGCCGGTGACAGCCCACCCGCCCTCGGGCAGCTCGACGTTCAGATCGATGTGCCAGCCCCGGTCGTCGGCGGGCGGCGACACCGGGAACCGGACCGGGATGTTGCCGAGCGAGCCGCGCGGTGTCCAGCCGCCGCGCCCGCACAGCGTGTCGAGCACGGTGGCCAGCCGGGGACTGCGGACCAGTGTGCCGAAGGGCCCGGCCCCGGTGTGGTCGGCGGCCCAGCGGACCGGGCTCGTCCATCCGCTCGGGTCGTCGGGTGAGAGCCCGAGTTGCTCCCAGAGCAGGGCGCGGGCGGCGTCCGCGACGGGCCTCACCACCGCCTGTTCGATCTTGACGAACCCGGCCCGGCTGAATTCCTGGATGACGATCTCGTGCCGCACCCTGCCAGCATGCGCGACCACCGTCGTGGCGGAGAAATCGCCCGCGAGAACGCGCACGCAACCTCACGTCCGACGGCACCGTCGGCCTGGCCTCAGTCGGCCATCGCCGCGCGCAGACTGCGCGGCCGCAGATCCGTCCAGTGCTCCTCGACGTAAGCCAGGCAGTCGGCCCGGCTCGACTCCCCGAACACGATGCGCCAGCCGGCGGGCACATCGGCGAACGTGGGCCACAGACTGTGCTGGCCCTCGTCGTTCACCAGCACGTAGAAGGTGCCGTTCTCGTCATCAAATGGGTTGGTGCTCATCACTTCTCCACTTCGTCCGGTCGGCGCTGGTCACGATGTCGGCACCGAGGATGCGGTCGGACAGCAGGCCGAGACAGCTGAGGTTGGGAAAGCCGGGCCCCTGGTTGAGGCCGGCCAGATTCGGCAGGAACAGTTTCGGGGTGACCCCGGCGACGGCGAGGTCGTGGCCGATCGACTGCTGCAGCAGATCAGCGGTGAGCGGGCCGCCCAGCGCGAGTTCGAGCAGATCTCGTGCGTCCTGTCCGAGCAGGTTCATGAACCAGGTCGAGTCGGCACCCTGACCGTCGATGACCAGGTCGAACCCGTGCACCGTCTCGATCCGTTCGCCGCCGGCCTGATCGGTGTGCAGGGTCAGCCGGATCCGCCCGTCCTTGGGCACCGCATGCGCGACCCGGCCGCGCAGATGCCGGATCCGGTCGTCGGCCAGCAGCGCCTCCTGCACCCGCGCCGAGAACACCCCGCGGTCGGTGCGGGTGATGGCGTCCTGACGTTCGGCCAATGTCAGACTCGTCCACCCGGTGGGATCGGAGAACAGGCTGTTCTCGAAGAATCCCTCACCCCGGGTGAACAGGGTGACCTGCGGGGAGATCACCGTGATCGTCGAAACCCGGTGCCGGAACAGTTCATTGAGCATCGAGGCGGCGGTCTCCCCACCCCCGATCATCGCCACCCGTTCGGCGACGATCAGTTCATGTGCGGCGGCGCGCCGCCAGAACTCGGCGATCGACATCACCCGCGGATCCCCCGGCAGCAGGGTCCGTTCGGCCTGCCCGGGCCCGGTGATCATCACCGCGTCGGCGGAGACGGTGGTGTCGGCGGTGTGCAACTGCCATCCCGGTCCCCCGACCGAGATGCGTGTCACCTCCCCGTGGTGGACGTTCAGACCGATCCGGTCGGCGACCCACCGCAGGTAGGCCGCCCATTTGCGGTGGGTGGGCGCGGGCCGGCCCCGGTCCACCCATTCGGCGAACTGCGCGGTGTCGATCAGGTAGGCCTGCCAGCTGTGCCGGGTCATCCGCTCGTCGAGTTCGGCGTTGCGCCGCGGCACCAGCGTCGAGCGGTACGGGAATCCGACGTCCTTCTCCGGGCTGGTGCCCAGCCGGTGTTCGCCGTCGGTCCAGCCGCCGGCCGCGGTCCAGTTCGCCGCGATACCGGTGCGCTCGACGACCACGATCTCGGGGGTGTCCACGCCCATGTCGCGCAGCTCGGCGGCCTTGGCGGCCACGGCGATGGCCTTGGGTCCCGCCCCGAGCACGGCCAGGGTGCCGGTCATGGTGCCACCTCTTCCAGCGACTGTTGCCAAAGCGATTGGAGGACGGCGATATCCGCGGCCGACAGGATCTCGGGCAGAGTCCGCCACTGAGTGGCCAGCACCGGCCCGTCTTCACCGGGCAGGATGACCGCCATCACCGTCAGCTCATGGCGCACCGACAGATCGGGTTCGGGCAGCACCGACACGTCGGTCAGCAGACCGCGGTCGACGGGGAACGCACCGCCGGCCCCCACATCGGCGCGGCCCAGATAGTTCAGCAGCAGCTGCGGCTCGGGGTGGGCGGCCAACCGCTCGGCGGTGTCGGGCCGCAGGTACCGCAGCAGTCCGTAGTCGATCCCGTGCCCGGCCACCTCGGGCACCCCGCCGGCGTCCGGGTCGACCCGCAGCGGATAGATCGCGGTGAGCAGGCCGACGGTCTGGCTGGTGTCGGCGCCGTCGTCGACCACGGTGTCGGCGCGGCCGTGGGTCTCCAGCGCCAGCAGCGGCGTCGGTGTCGGCTGTCCGCGCCGCCGTCGCCACGCGGTGACGGTGCGCGCGGCCGCGGCGGCCAGCAGATCCGGGGTGCGTTCCGGCGCCGCCAACAGCCGCCCGGTCAGCGCCGCCTCGGTGATCGCCACGCTCACCGTCAGATCCGCGGCCCGGTCGAGGTCCGGTCGTATCCGCCGCGCCCCCAGCTGCGGATCGTCCCCGTCGAGTTGGCGGATCCAGAAGTCCACGGTGTCGAGATGCTGCGCCCGCTCGGTCAGCCGCGCCGACCACCGGCGGTAGCTGGTGTGTTCGGCGGTGGGCGCGGGTGTGCGGCCGGCGGACAGCGCGTGCCAACCGGCGTCGAGGTCCCCGAGCACCACCCGCCACGAGGCCGGGTCCATGGCGATGACGTGGGCGGTCCACACCAGCACCCCGGGCCCCTGCTCGGGACGAAGCCAGACCGCCGACCACAGCCGGCCGCCCTCCGGGTCGAGCGTCTGCACCGAGAGGTCGACCTGTTCGGCGACCGCCGCGGTCAGGTCGCCGCGCACCGTCACCTCCCGCAACCGGTCGCCGATGTCCCCATCATGCTGCGGGACGAGCGTCATCGTCGTGCGGTCCAGCCGGGTGCGAAGCACCTCGTGGCTCGCGACGACAGTGGTCAGCAACGTGCGCAGGTCCGCGCCGGTGATGCCGTCGGGCAACCGGATGGCCTCGGTCTGCGCCAACCGCCGCGGATCGCCGTGCTGATAGAGCCAGTGCACGGCCGGCAGCACCGGTATCGGTTCGCCCGCACCGGCATCCGCCGACTCGGTGTCCGGTGCGGCGTTCGCCTCCGCGTCGATCGCGGCGGCCAGTTCGCGGATCGAGCCGCATTCCAGCATCAACCGGGCCCGCAGCGCCAGACCCCGGCGGCGGGCGGCCTGCACCACCGACAGCGCCACGATGCTGTCGACCCCCAGCGACAGCAGCTCGGCGTCGACGTCGACCGGGGTGGGGCCGAGCAGGTCGACGACCGCCTCGACCAGCGCCTTTTCCGTCGGAGTCTCGGGTTCGGCCACCGGAGAGCCGGTGGCGTCGTCGTGGGCGGCCAGGGCGGCGTCGTCGATCTTGCCGTGCGGGGTGAGCGGGAGCTGGTCCAGCACGGTCACCCGGTGCGGCACCAGGTAGCGCGGCAGCCGCGCGACCAGCATCCGCCGCAGCTCGTCGACGTCGACCTCGGCGCCACCGGTGGCGACGTATCCGACCAGCCGCGGGCCGCTGCGGTGCCGACGGACGGCGACGTGCGCGGCCCGCACCGCCGGATGGGTCTGCAGTACCGCCGCGACCTCGCCGGGTTCGACCCGGAACCCGCGGATCTTGACCTGATCGTCACTGCGGCCGAGGTACTGCAGCGCACCGTCGGCGGTGCGGCGCACCACATCGCCGGTGCGGTACATCCGCCGGCCCGGATCAAACGGGTCGGGCACGAACCGGGTCGCGGTCTCCCCGGCGCGGCCGAGATACCCGCGGGTCAGCTGGGCACCGGCCAGATACAGTTCGCCGGCCACCCCGTCGGGCACCGGGCGCAGCCAGGCGTCGAGCACATACGCGCGGGTGTGCCGGGTGGGCAGCCCGATCACGGGCTGTTCGTGGGCGGCGAACCGGCCGACGACGGCCTCGACCGTGGTCTCGGTCGGCCCGTAGCAGTTGTAGGCGGCCATCCCGGTGCGTTCGCATTCGTCGCGGATGAACCGCCAGGTGCCGATGCCGACCGCCTCACCGCCGAGCGCGAGTACGGCCAGCGGCACCCGGCCCAGCAGACCGAAGGCCCGGAGTTGTTCGAACATCGACGGCGTGATGTCGATCATGTCCACCCGGTGCCGGTCGATCGTGTCGACGAGCGCCTCGGCGTCGCGCTGCACGTCGTCACCGATGATGTGCACCGCATGCCCCTCGAACAGCGCGGCCAGCGGCTGCCACGCCGCGTCGAAGGTGAACGACCAGGCGTGCGCGATCCGCAGCGGGCGGCCCAGCCGGGCGGCGGCCGGCCGCAACACGTTTCGGGCGTGGTCGTCGGCGTACGCCAGCAGCGCGTCGTGGGTGCCGACCACCCCCTTGGGCACCCCGGTGGTCCCGGAGGTGAACACGGTGTAGGCCGCCTGTCCCGGATGCACCGGCGGGGGTGACCAGGCGGCGGAGGAGGCGCGCACCGCGTCCGACACCGCCTGGTCGACGACGATCGGCGCCGAGGTCTGCCGCAGGATCTCGGCGATGCGGTGCCCGGGCATCGACGGATCCAGCGGCACGATGACACCACCGGCCTTCAGGATCGCCAGCATGGCGATCACGTACTCGGGTCCACGCGGAAGCAACACGGCCACCGGCGTTTCCGCGCGCACCCCGCGGCCGGCCAGTGCGGCGGCCAGCCGGTCGGCCGCCGCGTCCAGCTCGGCGTAGGTCAGCGCACCGTCGGCCCAGCTGAGCGCCACGGCGTCCGGGGTGCGGCGGACGGCCGCGCTGATCGCCCCGTGCACGCCGCCCCGCGTGGACACCGCGGCACCGTCGGGCCGGTCGGATGCCGCGGCCGCGACGGCGGTGCGCTGTTCGTGGCGTTCCTCGTCGAGGAGGATGCTCACCTCGCGAAGCGGCCTGTCCCACATCGTGATCAACCGTTGCACGGTGGTGAGCAGGCGGCGGCCGAGTTGTTCGGGGCACACCGGGCCGAGCGCCCCCTGCAGGGTCTCGACCAGCACGGTCAGCTCGTCGCCGGCCAGGTGCGCGGCGATCGTGACCGGGAAGTGCGACAGGCTCTCCAGTGCGGCGGGGACGAAGGTGGCGCCGTTGGCCTCGAATCGGTGTTCGCCGACCAGCCCGCCCGGTGGGAAGTTCTCGTAGACCAGCAGCGAGTCGAACAGATCCCCGACACCGCCGAGGGTGCGCAGTTCGGTGTGGGTGAGGTAGCTGTGGTCGCGCAGCCGGGCGGCGGTCCGTTGCAGCGCACGGCATTGCGCGCCGACCGTCCCGGCGGGGTCGAGGCGGACCCGCAGCGGCACCGTGTTAATGAACAGCCCCACCATCGACTCGACACCGGCCAGCTCGTCCGGGCGGCCGGACACCGTCATCCCGAAGGTCACGTCCCGGCGGTCGGTGAACACCGACAGCAGTGCCGCCCAGCCCATCTGGACCAGGGTGTTGAGGGTGACCCCGCGGGTCCGGGCGTCGGCGACGAGCCGCCGGGTGGCGTCGGCGGGCAGCCTCACCTCGGTGCGGCTCGGCAGTCCGGGCGCCGGTTCGGCGTCCGACAGCGCCGGGGTCAGCAGGGTGGAGCCGTCGAGCCCGGCCAGGTGCTCGGACCACAGCGCCCGGCCGGCGTCCTGATCGCGGTTCGCCAGCCAGCCGATGTAGTCGCGGTACGGCCGCGGCGGGGTGCCCAGCGCCTGCGGTTCGCCGCCGGCCCGGTACAGGGTGAGCAGTTCGGAGACGAACAGCGGCAGCGACCAGCCGTCGATCACGATGTGGTGCGCCACGATCACCAGCCGCCAGCGCGGGCCGGGCACCTCGATGAGCAGGAACCGGATCACCGGCCCCCGCTCCAGGTCGAACGGGCGGCGCCGTTCCCGTTGCTCCAGTTCGGCGGCCTCGGCGGCGGACCGCACCCGGACGTGCCGCCACGGCAGGGTCACCCGGCTGGGCACGATCTGCACCGGATGCGGCAGGTCCCCGTGGACGAAGCTGACCCGCAGATTGGGGTGGCGGTCCAGCATCGCCGCCGCGCACCGTTCGAGCAGTGGCACGTCGAGCGATCCGGTCACGTCGGCGGCCATCGCGATGACGTAGGGGTCACCGTCGGCGTATTCGGACTCGCTGAGCACGGTCATCGAGTACAGACCCCGCTGCAGCGGGGTCAGCGCCATCACGTCCTCGATGGTCACCGCGCGGTCGGCATCGGTGCGGGTCACGGCGCGTCCTCACCGGCCGGGTTCCACGACGCCGTCAGCGCCGAGAGTTGTTCTGCGGACAGGCCCGACGTGCTCATCGGCGCGTGGCTGGCGGCGCCGTTCCCGGAATCCCCCGCGGCCGCACCCCGCTCGGCGCCGTCGGCACCACCCCCGCTCTCGGCGCCACCGGCTTCGGCGCCACCGGCTTCGGCGGTTTCTCGAGCTTCGATGGCTTCTCGAGCTTCGACGGCAGCCGCCAGTTCGTGCAGGGTGGGGTGTTCGAACACCATCCGGGCGGTCAGCTTGAGCCCGGTGTCGCGGGCCCGGGCGGCCAGTTGCACCGCCAGGATGCTGTCCCCGCCGAGGCTGAAGAAGTCGTCGTCGCGTCCGGTCACCTCGGTGTCGAGCACCTCGGCGAGCAGCGTCGCCAGCGCCCGTTCGGTGTCGGTGGCCGGCGGCCCGCCCGGTCGCTGCCCGCTGTCCGGCCGCACGGCGGGGATGGTGGGCGGCTGTGCGTCGACGAACTCCAGCACACCGTCCGCGGTCCACCGGGCCCGGTCACCGGTGCGGTACAGCCGGGCGCCGGGACGGTTGCCGACCGGGTCGGCGACCAGCCGGGTGGCGGTGACGCCGGCCCGGGTCCAGTGCGCGGCGGCCAGCGCGGGTCCGGCGGTGTAGACGTCGCCCACCACCCCGACCGGCACCGGCTGCAGGGTCTCGTCGAGCACGTAGACGGTGCCGCCGCCCCACTCCTCGAGGATGCGCCGACGCTCACCGGGGGCGCCGATCTCGAGTTCGCGCAGCGTGATGTCGGGACGTTCGGCGAATGCGGTGACGACCCGGCCCAGCCAGTCGGCGAACCGCTGCGCGGTGTCGCGGCTGTACAGCTCGGGCCGGTAGATGACATGGCCGCGGTATCCGCCGCCGTCCTCGGCGGCGAAGAAGTTCAGCGACAGATCGGCGTGCGCGGCGTCGAACGGTGGTTCCAGCACGGTGACGGTGGTGTCGCCGTCCGGACCGTGGTCGATCACCCGGTTCTCCGGAAGCTGTTCGCGCACATGCACCACCACGCTGAACAGAGGGTTGCGGGCCAGCGTGCGCACCGGGCTGACCGCGTCGACGACCTGGTCGAACGGCAGGTCCTGGTGGGCGTAGGCGGCCAGCGCCATCTCCCGGGCGCGCCGGCACACCTCCCGCAGGCTGGGGTTGCCGCTCAGGTCGTTGCGCAGCACCAGGATGTTGATGAAGAAGCCGACCAGCTGGTCGAGTTCGGGTTCGGACCGGCCCGCCACCGGGGTGCCAAGCGGGATGTCGGATCCGGAACCGGCCTTGTGCAGCACCACCGCCACCGCGGCCTGCAACGCCATGAACTCGGTGATGCCGAGATCGCGGCACAGCCCGGCGAGCTTCTCCCGGACCGCGGCGTCGATGGTGAACTCGACCGCCTCGGCGAGCCCGCTGGGCACCGGCGGGCGCGGGAAGTCCGGCCGCAGCCCGGTCTCCTCGGGCAGGCCGGCCAGCTGACGGGTCCAGTACTCGCGCTGCGGTCCTGCGATGCCGGTCTCCTCGGCGAGCAGTTCGGATTCCCAGGCGCCGAAGTCGGCGTACTGCACCGGCAGCGGCGCCCAGGCCGGCTCCTGACCTGCCGTCCGCGCCCGGTAGGCGGTCAGCAGGTCGGTGAACAGCACGGTCGCCGACCAGTGGTCCCCGGCGATGTGGTGCATCACCAGCGACAGCACGTGCACGTCGCCCGCCGGCGAGTCGGGCGAGCCGGCATCCGGCCGCAGCGACAGGATCGCCGGCCGGATCGGCCGCTCGTTCTCCAGGTCGAACACATGGCGGCGTTCGGCGTCCAGTTCGGCGCGCAGCCACTGTTCGCCCTGTCCGTCCGCCCGCCGCACCGGCACCGGCTCCGTCGGCAGCACGATCTGATAGGGCACACCGTCGATCTCGCGGTACACGGTGCGCAGGATCTCGTGCCGCGCGATCACATCGCCGATCGCGGCCTCCAGCGCGTCGACGTCGACCGGGCCGTGCAGCCGCGCCGCGAACGGGATGTTGTTGACGACGCTGGGGCCGTCCACACGGTAGGCGAACCAGGACCGCAGCTGCGACGAGGACAGCGGCGCCGGACCGTCGAAATGCTGTGGGGTCAGCCGGGGGCGCAACGGTCCGCCGCTGCCCGAACGCAACTCGTCGATGCGTCCGGCCAGCCGGGCCACCGTGCCCAGTTCGAAGACGTCCTGCACCCCGATGTCCACCCCGAAGGCAGACCGCACGGCCGCGACGAGCTTCGTCGCCAGCAGGGAGTGCCCGCCGAGGTCGAAGAACGAGTCGTCGGCGCCGATGCGCCCGGAGCGGCCGAGCAGGTCACCGAACAGCCGGGCGACCTCGCGTTCGGTGTCGGTGGCCGGCTCCCGGTACTCGATCATCGAGGCGATCTGCGGTTCGGGCAGCGCCGCCCGGTCGATCTTGCCGTGGGTGGTGATCGGGATCTCGTCGAGCACCACGTAGGCGGCCGGCACCATGTACTCCGGCAGCGCGGCGGCGACCCGCGCGCGGATGCGTTCCACCGCAACCGAATCGGTGGACTCGCCGCTCACCGGGGTGAGATATCCGACCAGGCTCCGGCCGACGTTGGGCAGATCGGTGGCCACCACCACCGCCTGACCGACGCTGGGATCCACCGAGATCGCCGCCGCGACGTCGCCGAGTTCGATCCGGAATCCGCGGATCTTCACCTGCTCGTCGGCGCGGCCGACGAATTCGATGTCGCCGTCGGCGTTGCGCCGGGCCAGGTCGCCGGACCGGTACAGCCGCCCGCCGGGGTTGAACGGGTCGGCGACGAAACGCTCCGCGGTCAGGCCGGGCCGCCGGTGGTAGCCGTGCGCGACATGGGTTCCGCCGATGTAGATCTCACCGATGACGCCGACGGGCACCGGCTGCAGCGCGTTGTCGAGTAGGTGCAGCTGGGTGTTGATCTTCGGCCGGCCGATCGGCACGATCCGGGTGCCCTGCTTGCCTTCCACCTTGTAGCGGCTGGCGTTGATGACGGTCTCGGTCGGGCCGTAGAAGTTGTGCAACAGGGCGTCGAAGGTGGCGTGGAACTTGTCGGCCACCTCACCCGGCAACGGTTCGCCGCCGATGGGCACCCGCTGCAGGGTCCGCCACTGGTTCACCCCGGGCAGCGACAGGAACAGGCCCAGCAGCGACGGCACGAAGTGCATGGCGGTGATGCCTTCGTCCTGCAGCAGGGCGGTGAGGTAGCCGATGTCGTTGAGCCCGCCGGGCCGGTGGATGACCAGCCGGGCGCCGCAGGCCAGGGTGCCGAAGATCTCGGCGATCGACACGTCGAAGCTCGGGGAGGCCACCTGCAGCAGCCGGTCGTTCGCGTCGACCTGATAGTCGCCCTTGAACCAGACGAAGTACTCCGCGACCGGCCGGTGCGGCACCGGAACCCCCTTGGGCAGACCGGTGGTGCCCGAGGTGTAGATGAGGTACGCGGTGTTGCCGGGCAGCAGCGGACGCACCCGGTCGGTGTCGGTCGGATCGGTGGTCGGCTGCCCGTCGAGGTCCGAGACGGGTTCGCGCAGCACCAGTCTGGCGTCGCAGTCGCCCAGGATGAACGACAACCGGTCGTCGGGGTAGGTGGGATCGATCGGCAGGTACACCGCGCCGGCCTTCAGCACACCCAGCGCGGTGATGACGAGCTCGGGTGACTTGTCGAGCAGTACCGCGACCCGGTCCTCGGTGCCGATGCCCTGGCCGATCAGCCAGTGGGCCACCCGGTTGGCGGCCTCGTTGAGTTCCCGGTACGAGTAGTGCCGGCCCTCGTAGACGACGGCGACGGCGTCCGGGGTCTGCCGGACCTGGGATTCGATGAGGTCCGGCAGGGTGCGGGCCGGGGTGTCGAACCGGTCACCGCGGGAGACGTCGCGCAGCCAGGCGAGGTCGGCGTCGTCCATCAGCCGCAGGCGGGACAGCGGGGTGTCCGGGCGGCGCAGCGCATCCTCGAGCAGCACCACGAAGTGCCTGAGCAGTTGGCGGCCCAGCGCGGGTTCGATGACCTCCACCAGGTGTTCGATCTCGACGGTCGCGCCCGGGTCGGCGGGGTCGGGGTCGAATTCGATCATCACGCCCAGCGGCAGCTGGGTCAGGCGGCTGCGCAGTTCGGCGCGTTCACACCGCACCCCGGGCGGGGTGAAGCCGAAGCGGTCGGGCCCGCGGAATCCGAAGCTGACCCGGGTCATCCGCTCGGTGCCGTGGCGCCGGTCGGGGTTGAGTTCGCGGACCACCCAGTCCAGGTTGATGCCCTGGTGGGCGAATGCGCCCAGGGCGGTGTCGCGGGACTGGGCCAGCATGTCACGGAACGACATCGCGGCGTTCGGGCGCAGCCGCATCGCCACCGTGTTGCCGTAGTAGCCGACCCGCTGTTCGGCGCCGCTGTCGCGGTTGAGCACCGGGGTGGCGACCAGGAAGTCGTCGGCGTGGGTGTAGCGGAAGATCAATGTGCCGAACACGGCCAGCAGCACCGCGTACGGAGTGCAACCGGTCTCCTGGGCGAGTTCCACCACCCGGCGGGCGGTGTCGGCGCCCAGCGTGACGCTGTCGCGGGCCGAACGCCAGCCGCTCGGCACCGCGGACCCGTGGGGACCCGGAAGTTCCAGCGGCTCCGGCGGATCGGCGAGCACCTCCCGCCAGTAGGCCAGGTCGGCGTCGGGGTCGCGCGGGCCGGGCGGCAGCTGGGGTGCCAGCTCCTCCCCCAGGTCCACGCCGGTGTAGGCGCGGGTCAGATCGTCGAAGAACACCTCCCACGACCCGTCGTCCCAGGCGATGTGATGCGCGACCAGCAGCATGATGTGCTCGTCGGCGCCGGTGCGGATCATGGTGATCCGCAACGGGGAATCGACGCTCAGGTCGAACGGCGCGGTGAATTCGCGTTGGGCCAGCACCTCGAGCCGCAACCGCCGGGCCTGCTCGGATTGATCGGCGAGGTCGGTCAGATCGTGTTCGGTCCAGCCCGGGCGGAGCTCGGCGTGCACGGTGGGCCGTGGCTCGCCGTTCTCGTCGGCGGCGTAGGTGGTGCGCAGCACGGGGTGGCGGCGCGCCACGGCGTCCAGCGCACCGCGCAGCGCGGCCAGGTCGACCGGACCCGAGATGCGGTACGACAGGCAGATGTTGAGCAACGCGCCGGACGGGTCGGCCTGGTGGACGAACCACATCCGCAGCTGACCGTCGGACAGCCGGTCCTCGCTGGCCGCCCCGGTGGTCTGCTGCGCCGACAGTCCGCGCTCACTGAGGCGGCGGCGCAACAGTGCCAGGCGGGCCTCGTCGTCGGCGCCGGCGGGCCGGGTTTCGGTGGTGTCAGTCACTGAGGAGAGTTCACTTTCTTGGGCGGTTTTCTGGGCGCTTCGCGGATCGTCGGCCGGATCGCCGCGTCGAGTTCGTCGACCAGTTCGGTGCCGGTGATGCCGCTGAGCAGGCTGGCGAGCGGCACGGTCCGACCGACGACCTTCCGGAATCGTTTTCGCAGGTCGACCGCCAACAGGGAGTCGACGCCGAGGTCGAACAGCGAGGCCTCGAGGTCGATGGTGTCGGGGTCGGGGATGCCGAGCACGGCGGCCAGTTCGCCGCGCACGGCGGCGTCGGTGTCCACCGCGGGCCCGGTGCCACCGGTCGGCGCCGACGCGGTGGTGTCCGGCTGCGCAACCGAATCGGGTTCCCCGAGGAACAGCCGCAGCCGGTCCGGGTCGGCGGCGAACACCAACGGGTCGTGGGTGTGGGCGAGCAGGCTCGCCTCGACCGCCTCGGCCGGCGCCATCGGCAGCAGCCCGGACCGTCGGATGCGGGCGGCCTCGTCGGCGTCCACGATCCCGCGACCGGTCTCGGGACCGGACTGCCACAATCCCCACCGGATCGCCACCGCGTCGCGGCCCTCGGCGCGCAGCCGGTGGGCCGCCACATCGAGCATCCGGTTGGCCGCGGCGTACACGGTGTGTCCCTGCCCGCCCCACCGGCCGGACACCGACGAGCACAGCAGCAGCCGGGCGTCCGGCCGCAGCGGCCAGTCCCGGACCAGCCGGGACAGCCCGATCAGCTTGGCGGCCAGTGTGTTCGCGGTGGCCTGCGGGTCGATCCGGTCACCGGTGTCGAACGTCGCCGCGCCGGCGGCGTGGATCAGCAGCGACGCCCCGGCGCCGCCGTACCGTCCGGCCGCGGCCGCCACCGCATCCGGGTCGGTGAGGTCACAGGACACCGACAGCACCTCGGCGCCGGTCGGGGCGGCGAGCGCGGCGAGCTCCGCGGGGTCCACCGGGCGGCGGCTGAGCAGCACGATCCGCTTCGCCCCGCGGCGGGCGAGTTGGCGGGCGTAGTGCAGACCGATCGCTCCGGCGCCGCCGGTGATCACCACCTCGTCGAGCAGGCCGGGACGGTCCAGCGGCGGCGGGGCGGGCACGTCGCGCAGGCCGCGCCGGTACAGCACCGCGCCGGCGCCGGTGGTGCGGATCGCCAGTCCTCCCCCACCGGTCGCAGACAGCACGGCGTCCATCAGCAGGGCCGCGACGGCCGGGTCGGTGTCCCGAGCGGTGTCCGACCCGACGCCCTGCTCGAGATCGAGGTGGTGGAACGGGATCTGCGGATTCTCCAGGCCCAGGCTGCGGTGCATCGCGGCCACCGCGGCGGGCACCGGAGCCACCGGATCGTCGGGGTGGACCTGCTCGGCGCCGACGGTGACGAGCCACACGTCCCGGCAGTGCGGGCCCGGCGCGGCCGGATAACGCAGCCCGCCGGCCCTGACCAGCTCGGTGATCGCCGCGACGCCGGCCTCCGGGGCGGCAGTGTCGGACTCCGGCGCGGCGACCACGGCGACCTCCGCGGCCTCGGGCCCCACCAGGACCACGTCCGGACGGTTCCCGATCAGCTCACGCAGCCATCCGCCGAGCCGGCCGGTGTCGCCGAGTTCCAGCAGGGCGACCGGTACCGGCGTCGCCGCGGACGCCGGACCGGGCTGTGCCGCAACGGGTTCCCACACCTCCGCGGCAATCCTCAGGCCGGGCGCCTCCTCCCCCGGTACACCTCCGGCGCGACCGATGCGGCGGGGCGCGGCGGTCGCCCACATCGGGATGGCCCGCATCGGCGCGTTGGGGAAGCCGGTCAGGCGGTCCGGACCGGCCGGCGTCACCGCGCGCCAGTCGTAGCCCGGATCGGACACCGCGGCCGCGGCGAGGTTGGCGGTGAACGTCTCGGCGATCGGTTCATCGCGCCGGGTCGAGCCGAGCAGCGTCGCGGGGGTGTCGCCGAGCAGTTCGGACATCGCGAACAGCAGCGACGGGTGGGCCGACAGTTCGACGAAGGTGCGGGCGCCGCAGCGCAGCGCGGTCTGGAAGGCACGGTCGAACCGCACCAGGTGGCGCAGGTTGCCGTACCAGTAGGGGCCGAACCCGGTGCCGGCCGGCACCACGTCACCGGTGGCGGCGCCGATGAACTGCACCGGGCTGTCGGCGAACTCGGCCTGCGGCAGGTTGCGCAGCAGGTCGTCGCGCAGCGGTTCCAGGATGCTGGTGTGCACCGGGAACCCGACGGTGATCTCCCGGGCGAACCGGCCCTGCTCGCGGACCCGGGCCACCGCGGCGGACACCGCGTCGCGGTCCCCCGAGACCGCCACCGACGACGGTGCGTTGACCACCGACAGTTCCAGCCAGCCGGGGGTGGACGCGATGACGTCCCGGGCGGCGTCGGCGTCGACGCCGAGCACGGCGACGGCGTATCGGCCGGGTAACCGGTCCACCACCCCGGCGCGGGCGATGACCACCGACACCGCGTCGGCCAGCGTGATCGCGCCGGCGATGTAGGCCGCACCCACCTCGCCCAGGCTGTGCCCCACGGTGATGTCGGGTAGCACACCGTGATGCCGCCACATCCGGGCCAGCGCGACCGCATGGGTGAACTGCGCGCCTTCGACCTCGGTCTCGCAGAACGACTCCGGGTCGTCGGGAGTGGTCAGATACCGCAGCGGAGCGGGCGCCCCGGCCGCGGTGAACGCCGCCGCACAGGCGTCCACCCCGGCTCGGTATTCGGCGAACTGCCGGTAGGCGGCGGCACCCATTCCGGGCCACTGGCTGCCCTGCCCGGGGAACACGAACGCGAGGCGGGGCGCGGTGCTGTGGTCGCTGCGGGCGACCAGTCGGTGTTCGGCGCCGTCCGCGACCGCACGCAGGCCGTCGGCGAGTTCGGTTCGGTCCGCGGCCCGGATCACCGCCCGGTGCCGCCGGACCCGGCGGGTGGCCGCGAGCCGGCCGGCCACGGCGTCCACCGCGGCGGCCGGTTCCCGGTCCAGATAGTCCAGCAGGGCGCGGGCGTCGGCGCGCAGCAGATCCTCGGCGTGGGCGCTCAGCAGCACCGGGATGCGCCCGTCGGGCCAGCTGTTCGCCCGGGTGATCGGCGTCATGACGGCTCACCCCGTTCCGGTATCGACACCACCACATGGGTGTTGGTGCCGCTCATCCCGAACGCGGACACCGCGCCGATTCGCTCGCCGTCGCGGGCCGGCCACGGCGTCAGCTTGTCCGCCAACCGCAACCCGCAACTGTCCCAGTCGATCTCGCGGCTCGGTTCGTCGGCGTGCAGGGTCGGGGGGATGGTGGCGCGCTGCGCCGCCACCAGCACCTTGGCCAGCCCGAGCGCACCGGCTGCGGACTGGCTGTGGCCGATGTTGGATTTGACCGAGCCGAGCAGCGGACCCCGGCCGGGGGGCGCGGCGCCGTAGGTGGCGGCCAGCGATCGCAGTTCGGTCCGGTCGCCGAGCCGGGTGCCGGTGCCGTGGCCCTCGATCATGCCGACGTCGCCGGGTGCGACCCGGGCCTGTCGCATCGCCCGGGTGAACAACTTCGCCTGGGCCTGCTCGCTCGGGGCGGTCAGGCCGACGGTGCGGCCGTCGGAGTTCAGGCAGCTGGCCCGCACCTCGGCCAGCACCGTCCGGCCGTCGCGCCGCGCACCGGATCTGTGTTGCAGCACGAACATTCCGGCGCCTTCGGACCACACCGTGCCGCTTGCGTGGGCGCTGTAGGCGCGGCAGTGCCCGTCGTCGGACAGTGCGTGCTGTTTGGCGAACTCGACGAAGTACCCGGGTGAGCCCATCACGCACACCCCGCCGGTCAACGCCATGTCGCAGTCGCCGGACCGCAGCGCCCCCACCGCCAGGTGGAAGGCCGACAGCGCCGACGAGCAGGAGGTGTCGACGGTGACCGCGGGACCGGCCAGGTCGAGCAGGTAGGCGATCCGCCCGGAGATGACCCCCAGCGACGTGCCGGTGATCAGATGTCCGGCGTGTTCGGAGAATTCGTCGAGCCTGGGCCCGTATTCCAGCGCGGAGGCGCCGATGTAGCAGCCGACGTCGTGGCCGGCGAGGTCGTCGGGGTTGATCCCGCTGTTCTCCAGGGCCCGCCAGGCCAGCCGCAGCGCCACCCGCTGCTGCGGATCCATCGCGACCGCCTCGCGCGGCGAGATCCCGAAGAACTCCGGGTCGAAATCCGCTGCGCTGGCGAGGAATCCACCGAGGTCGTGGATCGGTTTGAACCCCTCGGCGCGGGTGCGGGCGAACAGTTCGTCCAGTGCCCAGCCGCGGTCGGTCGGGAACGGGCTCAGCGCTTCGCGCTGTTCGGACAGCAGCGTCCAGTAGTCCTCGGGGGTTTCGATGCCGCCCGGCGCCTCCACCGCCATACCGACGATCACCACCGGGTCGTCGGCGGTTCCGGTCTGCCGGGGGTCCGTCATCGTCCGCTCACCAGCGCTGCGACGTCGGTCAGATGATCGTTGAGGTAGAAGTGGCCGCCGTCGAAGGTCGACAGGGTGAACCGGCCGGAGGTGTGCGACGCCCAGCGGTCCGACCATTCGCGGCTGATGCGGTGGTCGCGGTCGCCGCGCAGGGCGTGGATGTCGGCGCGGATCCGTTCGTCCGGACCGCACCGGTATCCGCTCAACGCCCGGTAGTCGGCCCGCACCGCCATCACGAGGAGTTCGACGAAATCCTCGTCATCGAGCAGGCGCGGATCGGTGCCGCCCAGATCGACCATGTCGGCGAGCACATCGGCGTCGGTGGTGGGCAACGGCGGCCCCTCGCCGACCGTCGAGGGCGCCTGCCCGGCCGACGCCCACAGGGTGCCCACCGGAACCGCGTGCCGTTCAGCGACCCGGGCGAATTCGAACGCCACCACCGCGCCCATGCAGTGGCCGAACAGATCCAGCGGGCCCACCGAGCCCCACGGCCCGGCCTCGAACAGCTGCGCCGCGAGGTCGCTGATGCTGTCGGCTGCGGGGTGCCGCAGCCGCTCCGCGCGCTGCGGATACTGCACGATGTAGGTGTCGGTTCCGTTGTCGGACAGCGCCTTGGCCAGCGTGCGGTAGGCCGCGGCGGCGCCGCCGGCGTGCGGGAACAGCACGGCCGCCCGGCCGGTGCGTTCGCCGCCGGCCGGGAACCGCTTGATCCACGGTGCGAAGTCCTGTCGTAAAACCGTCATGACGCCTTTGCGGAGGTGGACTCCAGTTCGGACGCGACGTCGGCGGCGGTCATCTCCATCACTTCGAGGTAGACCCGGGCGACCTCGTCGAGGCGCTCGCGGCCCGATTCGGCGTCGATGAGCCGGCGGGCCAGTGATCCGACGTCACGGGCGGCGAAGATGTCGGTGACCATGACGCCCGGGGAGTCGAGCCAGTCCCGGATCCGCGCCACGGTCTGGGTCGCCAGCACCGAATCACCGCCCAGTTCGAAGAAGTCGTCGTCCAGGCCGACGCGGTCCCGGCCCAGCACCTTGGCGACGATGTGGGCCAGCGCCCGCTCCAACGGGGTCGACGGCGCCCGGTACGACGGCGCCCGGTTGTCGGCCTTCTCGGCCAGGCTGTCGGCCAGCAGGGCCGACACCGCGCGCCGGTCGATCTTGCCGCCGACGGTGAACGGGATCTGTTCGACGGTCAGCAGATGGCTCGGAACCATGTGCGGCGGAACGAGTTCCCCCATCCGGGCGGTCAGCTCCTCGACGGTGAGCTGCGGGTCGGTGACACGCACGATCGCGGCCAGCTGCTCGCCGCGGCCGTCGCCGGGGGCGGGCAGGACCGCGGCGACCGCGCCGTCCACCCCGGCGACGCGACGCAGCGCCGCCTCCACCTCGCCGAGCTCGATGCGGTAGCCGCTGACCTTGACCCGGTGGTCGGCGCGGCCGACGAAGTCGATCTGCCCGTCGGGCAGGTAGCGCACCAGGTCGCCGGTGCGGTACCAGATGCGGCCGTCGTGTTCGACGAAGCGTTCGGCGGTGAGATCGTCGCGTCCCCGGTAGCCGCGGGCGATGCCGCGGCCCGACACCCACAGTTCGCCGGGCACCCAGTCCGGGCAGTCCGATCCGTCGGCGGCCACCACCCGGCAGGCGTTGTTGGGCAGCGGGCGGCCGAACGGCACCGCGGTCCAGGTGTCCGGCAGCGGGTCGGGCGGTTCGCAGATGGTGTTGTGGATGGCGGTCTCGGTGGCGCCGCCGAGTCCGGCGAACCGCACGTCCGGGGCGGCGCGGCGCAGCGCGCGGACCATCTCGGCGCGCACCCAGTCGCCGCCGGTGGGCACCACCCGCACGGTGGACAGCGAGTCGGTCACCGACAGCAGCATCTCGAGCCAGCCGGGCATCCAGTGCAGGACGGTGACCCGGTGCTCGGCGATCATCCGCGCCCAGGCGTCCGGGTTGCGGCGGTCGGCCTCGTCGACCACGACCAGGGCGGCGCCGGCCCGCAGCATGCCGAAGATGTCGAGCACCGACAGGTCGCCCTCCAGGGTGGACAGCGCCAGGCAGCGGTCGTCCGGGCCGATCCCGAAGTGGGCGTTGATGAACTCGACGGTGTTCATCGCCGCGTCATGGCTCACCTCGACCCCCTTCGGCTCGCCGGTGGAGCCGGAGGTGAACAGCACGTAGGCGATCTGCTGCGGGTCGATCGCCGCCGGGGTGACCCCGGTCTCGTGGGACCCGACGCGCAGCGCCTCCGCCACGGTCAGGGCGGGCAGATCGGCCGGCAGGTCACCGCCGGCGCAGACCAGCGCCATCCGCGCCCGGGCGTTGCGCAGGATGCCCGCGGCCCGGTCAGCCGGCTGATCGGCGCCGACCGGAACGTAGGCCGCCCCGGCGGCGTGGATGCCCAGCAGCGCGATGACCTGGTCGACGCCCTTGGGGCCGACCACCGAGACGGTGTCGCCCGGTTTGATGCCGGCGACCCGTAGTGCGCCGGCGACCGCCAGGACCTGTTCACGCAGTTGTGCGTAGGTCAGTTGACCCGCCGAGCTGATGACCGCGACGGCGTCGGGGGCGGCCTGGGCACGGCGGAAGAAGCCGTCGTGCAGCGCCTCCCCGCTCGGTCCCGCGGTGACGGAGTTGAGCCCGGCGCGCACGGCGAGTTGTTCAGCCGGTACCGCCGGCGGGTCGGGGGCGTCCCACGCCGCGTCGTCGGCGGCCAGCCGTTCGAGTTCGGCCAGCTGGTAGGCGAACATCGCGTCGACGACGCCGGGGCGGAACGCGTCCTCCCGGACGTCCCAGTTGACCAGCAGCCCGCCGTCGAACGGGGTGACCTGCGCGTCCACCAGCACCTGGGGCCCCTGGGAGATGTGCCAGACCGGGGTGCCGAACTGTTCGGTGACATCCCCGGCGAACAGGTCGCCCAGGCCCAGGGCGCTGGTGAACACGAACGGGGCCAGCTGCGGTTTGCCGTGCAGGCGGCTCAGATCGCGCAGCACCGACAGCCCCGAGTAGGTGGCGTGCGCGGCGGAGGTGTGCAGCGCCGCCTGCATCACCCGGGCCCGCTCGGCGGGGGTGTGCGCGGCGGTGAAGTCCACGTCGAGCATCAGCGACGACGAGAAGTCACCGACGAGCTTGTCGACGTCGGGATGGAACGGCTCCCGGCCGAACATCGGCAGGTTCAGCAGGAAGTGCCGGTTGGTCGACCAGCGGGCCAGGGTCCCGGCGTAGGAGGCGGCGAACGCCATCGCCGGGGTGATGCCGCGATTGCGGGCGGCGGCGAACAGCCGGTCGCGCATCTCGCCGTCGAGGTAACGCCAGCGGCGGGTGCCCCGGCGCGGGTCGCGCTGTTCGGGGCGGGGCACCAGCGGCAGCGCCGGCGCCTCGGGCAGGTGTGGGAGCCGGTCGGTCCACCACCGCCGGTCCGCCTCGGCGTCGGCCGGCTCGGTGGCGGTCAGCGCGGCCCGGTACTCGCGGTAGGTGTAGCCCAGTTCCGGCAGCTCGACGCCCTTGTAGAACCTGGCCAGGTCGGCCATGAAGTTGCGGTAGCTGACGGCGTCGGCGGCCTGCATGTCCAGGTCGACGTGCAGCCGGGTGCGCCCGCCGGGCAGCAGGGTGAGCGCCAGTTCGAGGACCTCGCCGTGCAGCATCTGATGCGATTTGGCCTGCCGGATCTCCTCGAGCTGCTGTTCGGCGGCGGCCTCGTCGAGGTGCCGCAGGTCGGTCACCTTGACCGGTAGGGTCCGGTCGCTGATCCGCTGCGTACCGTCGCCCAGGATCTCGACGCGCAGCATCGGGTGGCGTCGGGCCAGTTTGGCGGCCGCGGCGCCGAGCCGCTCCGGGTCGACACCGACCCCGTCGAATTCCACGTACAGGTGGGCGGCGACCCCGCCGAGTTCGGTGAGCTCGTCACGGCCCACCCACAACGCGTGCTGGATGGGGGCCAGCGGGAACGGCGCGTTCGGGTCGTCCGCTGACGCTTGTCCGGCGTTCTCGCGATCCGGGTCTCCGGCGCCGGGGTCGCCTGCCGTGGGCTCCCCTGAACCGGGGGCGCCGGTGTGTTCGGCGACGAGCCGGGTCCAGGCCGCGACGGTCGGTTCGGCCGCCAACGCCGCGAATCCGACGTCGATGCCCTGGCGGCGCCAGCGACCCGACAGCGTCATCATGCGAATCGAATCCAGGCCTGAGGCAATGAGATCAGCGTGTGGATCGAGGGACTCGGGGGAAACGCCGAGCAGTTCGGCGACCTCGGCACGGACGGTCAGCGCAGTGGTCGCTGCAGCACCCACAATGCTCCTCTGATTAACGAAGCCTCACCTAACTTCGCAGAGGCTACCCTATTCTCGTCTCACCGGACACACCTATCCCAGAGGGGCTGACACAGGCCGATGACCACCGAGTTCCAACCCGTCGAAAGCGATCTGACCAGCGACTTCCGCACCGGATTCGTCCCGTTCCCACCGGACCGGGTCGAGGAGTATCGACGCGCCGGGTACTGGACCGGACGTCGGCTGGACAGCATCCTTTCCGACGCGGCGGCGGCTCAGCCCGACAAGGCCGCGGTGATCGACCCGGACCGCAGCCACACCTTCGCCGAGCTGGATGCCCTCGCCGACCGGGTCGCCGCCGGACTGGCCGATCTCGGCATCGCCCCCGGTGACCGGGTGCTGCTGCAGATGCCCAACGACACCCGGTTCGCGGTCGCGTTCTTCGGGTTGCTGCGGGCGGGCGCCATCCCGGTGATGTGCCTGCCGGGCCACCGGTCGGCCGAGATGAGCCATTTCGCCGAGGTGTCCGGCGCGGTGGGGCTGATCATTCCGGAGCGGGCGAACGGCTTCGACTACCGCGAACTGGCCAGAGCGCTCACCGCGAGCCGTCCACGGTTGCGCCATGTGATCGTCGACGGGGCCACCGACCCGTCGGGCGACGGGTTCGTGCCGTGGTCCGCACTCGCCGAGTTCGCCGGGCCGGCCGTCCCCCGCCCGCCGGTCGACACCACCGCGCCGGCCCTGCTGCTGGTCTCGGGGGGCACCACCGGCCTGCCGAAGCTGATCCCGCGGACCCACGACGATTACGTCTACACCGCGGTGGCCAGCGCCCGGGCCTATGAGATGACGGCCGACGACGTGTACCTGGTGGTGCTGCCTGCCGCCCACAACTTCCCGCTGGCCTGTCCGGGCATGCTGGGCGCGATGACGGTCGGGGCGTCCACCGTGTTCACCGCCGACCCGAGCCCCGAGGCGGCGTTCCCGCTGATCAACCGGCATCGGGTCACGGTGACCGGGCTGGTCAACGCGCTGGCCAAACTGTGGGCGCAGGCCTGCGAGTGGGAACCGGAACTGCCCGAGTCACTGCGGGTGGTGCAGGTCGGCGGATCACGGATGTCCCCGCAGGAGGCCCAGTTCATCCTGGACCGGCTGACCCCGGGGATGTCGCAGATCTTCGGGATGGCCGAGGGCATGCTGAACTTCACCCGGCCCGGTGACCCGATCGACGTCGTGGTGCACACCCAGGGCCGGCCGATGTCGCCGCACGACGAGATGCGGGTGGTCGATGAATCCGGTGCCGAGGTGGCCCCCGGTGAAGAGGGTGAGCTGCTGGTCCGCGGCCCCAACACGCTCAACGGGTACTACCGCGACGACGAGGCCAACGCCCGCTCGTTCAGCCCGGACGGGTTCTACCGCACCGGTGACCGGGTGCGGATCTTCGCCGACGGACCGCGGGCCGGCCATGTCGAGGTGACCGGGCGGGTCAAGGATGTGATCCACCGCGGCGGAGAGACCGTGTCGGCCACCGACCTCGAGGACCATCTGCTCACCCATCCCGCGATCTACGCCGCCGCGGCGGTCCCGCTCCCCGATGAGTTCCTCGGCGAGAAGATCTGCGCCGCAGTGGTGTTCCGCGGTGCTCCGGTCTCGCTGACCGAGCTCAACGGCTATCTCGACGAGCGCGGGGTGGCCACCCACGCCCGCCCCGACGTGCTGGTGGCGTTGCCGTCGCTGCCGATGACCGCGGTCGGCAAGGTGGACAAGAAGAAGGTCGTCGAGCAGGTGCTGTCGCAGTGATCCGCTGACCGGAGAGCGCCTCCGGGCCGCGGATCAGCCTCGGGCGCGCAGCATCTCGACGATCCGGTCGCTGACCGCGCCCGCGGTCGGATGCTCCCACAGCAACGTCGGCGGCAGCGTCAGGCCGGTCTGCCGTTCCAGCTGCCGGCGCAGTGCGACCGTCATGATCGAGTCGACCCCGATCTCCACCAGCGGCAACCGCGGATCCACGTCGGTCTCGGCCAGCCCGAGTTCGCCTGCCACCGCGGCGATCACCCGGCGGTGCACCCATTCGGCGAGGTCCCCGTCGTCAGGGAATCCGTCGGCGGGGAATCCGTCGGAAAGACCGTCCGGAACTTCCCCGCCGGGCGCATCGGCGTCCGGGTCGGCCGGTGCGACATCGGCGAACATCGGCACCGCCGCGGCCGCCGGGGACAACGGCAGCACCACCACGTTCGGGTCGCCGTCGCGGATCGCCGCGTCCAGGGCCCGCATCGCGTCGTCGACGTCGACCGTGCCCATCCCCAGCGCATCGAGTTGTGCGGCGACGAAGTCCGATGCCGACCCCATGCCGAGGCCGCGCCAGGCGGTCCACGCCACGCTGGTGGTCGCGTCCCCGGATGCGCGCCGGTACCGGGCGAACGCGTCGAGGTAGGCGTTCCCGCACGCATAGGCGCCCTGACCGGGGAACCCGCCCAGATATCCGCACGAGGAGAACAGCACCAGCCAGTCCAGCCGGCCGGGCGGGAACACCTCGTGCAGCGCCAGCACCCCGTCCACCTTGGGGCGCATGGTCGCCTCGATGTCTTCGGCGGTCGTGTTCGTCAGCAGCGCACCGGCTTCCACACCGGCGGCGTGGATCACCCCGCGCACGTCGGGCAGGTCGGCCAGCACCTCGCGCAGCCGGGCCGCGGCGCCGGGAGCGCCGATGTCCAGGGCGGCGACCCGCACCGACACCCCCCGTTCCTCCAGGGCGGTGATCGCGGCGACGGTGTCTGAGTCCCCGGCGCGGCCCCAGCTGTCCCGGGCCGGCATCCCCGACCGCGACACCAGCACCAGTCGGCGGGCCCCGAGGTCGGCCAGCCGGTGCGCCAGCCGCAGGCCGAGCGCGCCGGTTCCGCCGGTGATCAGATAGGTGCCGCCGGGCGAGCAGCGCAACCCCTCCCCCGCGCTGTCCCGTGCCCCCGGACCGGCCGGCGCCAGCCGCGCCGTGTGGGCCACCCCGTCGCGCACCACGACCACACCGTGTCCGGTCAGGGCGGTCAGCGCCCGCACCGGCAACCGGTCCTCACCGATGTCGAGCAGCCCGCCCCACAGCTGCGGATGCTCGGCCGCGGCCACCCGGGCCAGCCCCCACAGCGGCCCGTGCCCCGGGTCGGTGCCCTCGTGCACGCCCCGGGTCAGCACCCACAGCCGGGCCCCGGAGTTCGTGGCGCTCAGCCGCTGCAGGGTGTGTAGCACCAGCTGCGCCGACGCGGCCGGGCGGGCGGCGGTCCGCGGCAGCACCAGCACGACGGTGCCGGCGGTCAGGTCGGGCGGCAGTGCGGCCGGATCCGCGTAACTGCGGTGCGCCACGCGGGCCTCGTCGAGGTCGCGGGTGACGAACGCCCGGGTTCGGGCATCGCCGCCGACCAGCACCACCGCGGCGGGCGGGTCGGTGTCGGGCCAGTCCACCGGATGCCACCGCAGGTGGTGCAGCATGCCGGTGAGATCACCGGAACTGCCGCCGCCGCCGGGATTCTCGAGTTCCTCGAAACCCATCCCGGTCAGCGTCACCGAGACCGCGCCGCTCTCCTCGGCGATCGTCACGTCGGTGACGGTGCCCTCCGGGCGGCGGCGCACGTGCAGCAGCGCGATGGCGGGCGGTTTGTCGCGGACGTGCACCCGTTCGATGCGGGCGGGCATCCGCAGCCGCGGCGGCCCGTCGAAGATGGTCGAGGCCGTCGACGTCGCGGCGTCGATGAGCCCGGCCCAGGTGGCCGGGGCCGACTTGTCGGGTTCCGCGGCCACCCGGGCGAACAGTTCGCCCTCGCCGCGGTGCAGTTCCAGCACCTCCCAACCGAATCCCATGGCGGCCACCCCGAGACCGGCCAGGGTGTCCACGACGTGTCCGGCCGGCAGCGGCTGCGGGCACCTGGCCCGGATCGCCTCCTCGTCGAGGACGCCCTCGGCGCCGACGTGGTCGTCGGCGACCCGGGCGGTGCAGTGCGTCAGCCAGACCCCCGGATCGTCGCAGGCCGTCGTATCGCGGTCTGTCGTGTCGCAGGCCGTCGTATCGCGGTCTGTTGTGTCGCGGCCCGCTGTGGCGCGGGCGGTGGTGTCCTCCCCGACGATCCGGGACGCCAGCGCCAGTGCGCGGTCCTGCAGCACGACCTGCACGTCGCGGGTCCGCGCGGGCGCGACCGGCGTGCGCAGCCGCACATCGGCGATGTCGCTTCCGGCCGCGGTCAGGAACGTGTTCAACAGCACCGCGGCAGGCACGATCTCGGTGCCCTGGACAGGATGGTCGCCCGGGTACGGCCGGGTGGACAGGTCGAGCCTGGTCTGCCAGACCCGGGCGGGCACGGCGCCGGCCACGTCGATCCGTCCGCCCAGCAGGGTGTGCGAGTCGACGTCGTGCACCCCGACTCCGCCCGGCGGTGTGCCGGGGGTGCGCCAGAACCGGCGGTGCTGCCACTGGGTTCCGGGCAGCCCGGTAGCCCACCGGGTGCCCGGCGGGAATGCGGGGCGGACCGGGGCGCCGTGGCAGTACAGCGCCCCGACCACCGCGGCGACGGCCGGCAGTTCCGGTTGTTCACGGCGTAGCACCGGCAGCACGGCGTGCTCCCCGACCTCGGCCAGTGCCAGCGTCTCGGCCATGGAATGGCAGACCACCGGGTGTGCCGAGACCTCCAGGAACAACCGGTGCCCGTCCTCGGCCGCGGCGGTGACCGCTTCGGCGAACCGCACCCGGCCGCGCAGGTTGGCCACCCAGTAGTGCTCATCGCGCGCGGCGGTGGACCGCGGGTCGGCCAGCGCCGTGCTGTACAGCGGAACGGCGGCCGGCTTCGGTGTCAAAGTGCTGGTGAGGCGGGCGAGTTCGGCGGTCAGCGCGTCCATGGCGGGACTGTGGAAGGCCACGTCGGTGTTGACCTTCCGCACCATCACGCCCTGTTCCGCCCAGGCTGCCGACACCTCCCCGACCGCGTCCACGGTGCCGGAGATGACGGTGGAGAGCGGTGAGGCGCTGATCGCGGCGACGACGTCGGTGCGTTCGCCCAATCGCTGTCGTGCGTCCTCGAACGGCAGCCCGACCAGTGCCATCGCCCCTTTCCCGGCGACCGACCGGAAACCGCGGGCCCGGTAACAGGCCACCGCGGCGCCCCGGGCCAGGTCGAACACCCCGGCGGCCACACACGCGGCCACTTCGCCGACCGAATGTCCGATCACCGCAGCGGGTTTCACGCCCCGGTCGCGCAGCACCGCGGCGAGCCCGGCCTGCACCGCGAAGGTCAGGGCCTGCACCCGGTCGGTTCCGCCGAGTTCCCCGGACTGCAGCGCCTGCCGCGGCGAGAATCCCAGTTCGGCGCGGAACACCGGTTCGATCTCGTCGATCACCGCGGCGAAGACCGGTTCGTGCTCGAGCAGTTCGCGCCCCATGCCGGGCCAGTGTGATCCGTGTCCGGAGAACACCCACACCGCCCCGGCTTCCGCCGCCGGCAGCACGCTGCCGGCGACCACCGCGGGGTGGCGGGTGTCGGTGGCGATCGCGTCCAGGCCGGCAACAAGTTCGCCGGGGTGCCGGGCGATCACCGCGGCGCGGACCGGTTCGTGGGAGCGCCGTTGCCACATCGTGGCCGCCACCGCGGTCAGATCGGCCCCGGCACTCAGGTGACCGCGCAGTGCGGCGGCGTGGCGCGCCAGCCGGGCACCGGACCGTGCGGACACCGGAATCACGTGGAACCGAGGAGAATTCGCGTCCGCCGCATCGGCCGCCGGGGCCGGCGCGGCCGCCGGCGTCTCGTCCACCGCCGGCGCCTCCTCGAGCAGCAGGTGCGCGATGGTGCCGCCGTAGCCGTAACTGCACACCGCCGCGCGCCGTGGCGAATCGGCGCGCCGCGGGAACGGTTCGACCGTGGTGGGCACATGCAGACCATTGGTCGCCCAGTCCACCGCGGGCGTCAACTCGCGGATGCCGGCCGTCGGCGGAATCACCCCGTGCTGCAACGCCAGTGCGGCCTTGATCAGCCCCACCACCCCGGCGCCGCCCTCCAGGTGCCCGGTGTTGGGTTTGACCGAACCCACCCGGCACGGATCGTCCGGACCGTGTGCGGCGCCGTACACCGCGGCCAGCGCGTCGAGTTCGACCGGATCCCCGGTCGGTGTGCCGGTGCCGTGGGCTTCGACGAAATCGACTGTGGCCGGCGATGTCCCGGTGATCTCACAGGTGTGCCGGAACAGGTCCCGCTGGGCGGCGCCGTTGGGCGACATGATGCCGACGGTGCGGCCGTCCTGCGCCACCGCGCCGCCGCGGATGACGGCGATCACCCGGTCGCCGTCGCGCAGCGCATCGGGGAGCCGCTTGAGGATCACGACCGCGGCGCCCTCGCCGCGACCGTAGCCGTCGGCGGAAGCGTCGAAGCTCTTGCACCGGCCGTCGGGCGCGGTGGCGCCGGCCTTGTCGAGCACCCGGGTCAGGCCCGGTCCGATCAGGGCGCTGACCCCGCCGGCGATGGCCAGGCCGGTCTCACCGGCCCGGAGCAGCTGACAGGCGTTGTGCACGGCGACCAGCGAGGCGGCGCAGGCCGCGTCCAGCGCGACGGACGGGCCGCGCAGGTCCAGCAGGTGCGACACCCGGTTCGCGATGCCGCACAGGGAGGTGCCGATGCCGGTCCACGCCTCGATGCCGGGCAGATCCTCCATCAGCAACCTGCCGTAGTCGTCGGAGTTGACGCCCATCAGCACGGCGGTGTCGGTCCCGGCCAGCGAACGCGGCGGCACCCCGGCGTGTTCGAGCGCCTCCCAGGACACCTCCAGCGCCAGCCGCTGCTGCGGGTCCGTCAGTTCGGCCTCGCGCGGGGAGACGCCGAAGAACTCCGCGTCGAAGCCGGCCAGGTCGTCCAGGAAGGTCCCCCACGGGGTGATCTCCCGGAGCACCGCCGCGTTGCGTGGGTCCCGCCGCAGATACGGTTCCCACCGCTCGGCCGGGATCTCGCGGACGTTGCTGCCGCCGGCGAGCAGGAAGCCCCAGAACTCCTCCGGGGAGGTGATGCGACCGGCCAGCCGACAGCCGATGCCGATGATCGCTATCGGGTCGTCGGGCCGGGCCTTCGCGGTGACGTCGACGGACATGTCAGCGGGACCCTGCGCACGACACAGTGTGGATAGCCTTCCCTAACTTCCCGAGTCGCATGCGAAGCATCTTGGCACACCCCGAACCAGCGTGGGGTGGCAACATCCATCGGGCGTCCATCGGGGGGGTCGGCGGGCGGTCAGCCGAGCAGGTCGCGCACGATCCCGTCGGCCAGCAGCCGGCCGCGGTCGGTCAGCACCAGCCGGTCGGCATGCCGCGACACCAACCCGGCATCGGCCGCGGTACCGGCCCGGGTCCGCTCGGCGGCGGTGAGCAGGCCGAGGGGCAGCCCGCTGCGCAACCGCAACCGCAGCATCACCTCCTCGGTGTGCCGGTCGTCCTCGTCGAGTTCCTCGAAATCGGCGATCGGCAACCGACCGTCGGCGAGGATCTCGGCGTAGCGGGCCGGGTGTTTCACATTCCACCAGCGGGTCATTCCCAGATGGCCGTGTGCGCCGGGGCCGGCGCCCCACCACTCCCCGCCGTTCCAATAGCCCAGGTTGTGCCGGCACTCGCCGCCCGGCCGGCTCCAGTTGGACACCTCGTACCACCCGAATCCGGCGGCCCGCAGCCGCTCGTCGAGCAGCTGATAGCGGTCGGCGAGCACGTCGTCGTCCGGCGCGGCGATCTCCCCGCGCCGGATGCGCCGGGCCAGCGCAGTGCCGTCCTCGACGATCAGGGCGTAGGCCGAGATGTGGTCCACCCCGGCGGCCACCGCGGTGTCCACCGAGCGGAGCAGATCGTCGTCGCGCTCCCCCGGGGTGCCGTAGATCAGGTCGATGTTGACGTGGTCGAACCCCGCCGCCCGGGCCTCGGCGGCCGCCGCCGGCGCCCGTCCCGGTGAATGCACCCGGTCCAGCACCGCCAGCACGTGTGGCGCCACCGACTGCATGCCCAGCGACACCCGGGTGTATCCGGCGGCCCGCAGCTCGGCGAAGAACCGCGGCGACGTGGACTCCGGGTTGGCCTCGGTGGTGATCTCGGCATCCGGGGCGATCGGGAACTGCTCGCGCACCGCGTCGAGGACCGCGGTCAGCCCGTCGGCTCCCAGCAACGACGGTGTGCCCCCGCCGACGAACACGGTGGCCACCGGCGGCGGGTCCCCCAGGGTGCGGGCCGCCAGCCGCAGTTCGGTGCGCAACGCGGCCAGCCAGCCGTGCGGATCGGCGCCGCGCAGCTCACCGGGCGTGTAGGTGTTGAAATCGCAGTATCCGCACCGGGTGGCGCAGAACGGGACGTGGATGTAGACGCCGAACGGCCGCCCGCGGGTGGCGGACAGGACCGGCGTGGCCGGTGCGGGGCGGACCGTCATGCCTCAAGTGTTCCATCGCCGTGTGTGCCCGCCGGTGTTCCGGTCCGACCGCCCGCACCGGGCCGGCCGGGCACCCGATCTCCGGGTGAGACAGGTCACCACGAATCACCACGAATCACGGTGAATGCACATCCGGGCCGGTGAACGCCCCTCCGGTTAGTGCCCGAGCCGGTGTCCATGGCACAATGGCGGGCGTGATTGCCGCCCTTACTCCCATCCGCGTCTCGTTGGTGGCGCGGCGGCATGTCGACTTCAAGCGCGTCTGTACCTGTTGTTGTCCGTCCTGACGCGCGCTTGATCTAGGACCCCAGCCCCACCGACATATTCAGCTGGCTGCCGGATCTGCGCCGCCGGACAGCCCCCCGGTGGACGCATGCGGTCCGAAAAGCCGGCTCCCGAAGGAGCCTGTTCCATGACTGAGGCGAAGACCCAGGCCAAACCCCGTCCCGCGCGCAAGCCCCGCTCCGAAGGGCAGTGGGCGCTCGGCGAACGGGACCCGCTCAACCCCAACGAGCAGTTCAAGCAGGAAGACGACGCGCTCAACGTGCGCGATCGCATCATCAACACCTACGCCAAGAACGGCTTCGACAGCATCGACAAGACCGATCTGCGCGGCCGGTTCCGCTGGATGGGCCTCTACACCCAGCGCGAACAGGGCTACGACGGCACCTGGACCGGCGATGAGAACGCCGACCTGCTGGAGGCCAAGTACTTCATGATGCGGGTGCGCTGCGACGGCAAGGCGCTGTCCGCCGCCGCGCTGCGCACCCTCGGCGAGATCTCCACCGAGTTCGCCCGGGACACCGCCGACATCTCCGACCGGATGAACCTGCAGTACCACTGGATCGAGATCGAGAACGTGCCGGAGATCTGGCGCCGGCTCGACGAGCACGGTCTGCAGACCACCGAGGCGTGCGGTGACTGCCCGCGCGCGCTGCTCGGGTCGCCGCTGGCCGGGGAGTCCCTCGACGAGGTGCTCGACCCGACCCCGGCGCTCGACGAGATCGTGCGGCGCTACATCGGCAACCCGGAGTACTCCAATCTGCCACGCAAGTACAAGACCGCGATCTCGGGTCTGCAGGACGTCGCGCACGAGGTCAACGACGTCGCGTTCATCGGCGTGAACCATCCGGAGCACGGCCCCGGCCTGGACCTGTGGGTGGGTGGCGGACTGTCCACCAACCCGATGCTCGCGCAGCGCGTCGGCGCCTGGGTGCCGCTGGACGAGGTGCCCGACGTGTGGGAGGCGGTCACAGCGGTGTTCCGTGACTACGGCTACCGCCGGTTGCGCTCCAAGGCCCGGCTGAAGTTCCTGATCAAGGACTGGGGCGTGGAGAAGTTCCGCGAAGTTCTCGAGACCGAGTACCTCAAGCGGCCGCTGATCGACGGGCCGGCGCCGGAGCCGGTCAAGCATCCGATCGACCACGTCGGGGTGCAGAAGCTGAAGAACGGCCTGAACGCGGTGGGTATCGCCCCGATCGCCGGCCGGGTGTCCGGCACCATCCTGCAGGCCGTGGCCGACCTGATGGCGCAGGCGGGTTCGGACCGCGCCCGGTTCACCCCGTACCAGAAGCTGATCGTGCTGGACATCGCCGACGACAAGCTCGACGAGTTCACCGCCGGGCTGGATCGCCTCGGTCTGCAGTGGCGGCCGTCGCACTGGCGACGGAATCTGATGGCCTGCACCGGGATCGAGTTCTGCAAGCTGTCGTTCACCGAGACCCGGGTGCGGGCCCAGAGCCTGGTGCCCGAGCTTGAGAAACGGCTCGAGGACATCAACGCCCGCCTCGATGTGCCGATCACCGTCAATATCAACGGCTGCCCGAACTCGTGCGCCCGGATTCAGGTGGCCGACATCGGGTTCAAGGGCATGATCGTCGACGACGGCGACGGCCCCGAAGAGGGTTTCCAGGTGCATCTCGGCGGCGGCCTCGGGCTGGACAGCGGTTTCGGCCGCAAGCTGCGCCAGCACCGGGTGCTGTCCAGCGAGCTCGGCGACTACATCGACCGGGTGGTGCGCAACTTCGTGAAACAGCGCGAGGACGGTGAGCGTTTCGCGACGTGGGCTCTGCGTGCCGACGAAGCGGATTTGAGGTGACCGAATGACCGACCTGATGACCGAGACCGATCTGCGGGCACTTGCCGAGCGCGGTGCGGCGGAGATGGCCGGCGCCGGCGCGGAGGAACTGCTGCGCTGGACCGATGAGCACTTCGGCGGCGCCCCGGCCGGCTCCGCCGGCGCGCGGTCCGGCTATGTGGTGGCGTCGAACATGCAGGATGCGGTGCTGATCCACCTCGCCGCCAAGGTGCGGCCCGGGGTCGATGTGTTGTTCCTCGACACCGGGTACCACTTCGCCGAGACCATCGGCACCCGCGATGCGGTGCAGGCGGTCTACGACGTCAACGTGGTCAACGTGACGGCCGAACACACCGTCGCCGAACAGGACCGGCTGCTCGGCAAGGACCTGTTCGCCCGGGACCCCAACGAATGCTGCCGGCTGCGCAAGGTGGAGCCGCTGAGCCGGGCGCTGCGCGGTTACTCGGCGTGGGTCACCGGGATCCGGCGGGTGGAGGCGCCCACCCGGGCCAACGCACCGTTCATCAGCTTCGACGAGTCGTTCGGGCTGGTGAAGATCAACCCGCTGGCCGCGTGGACGGACCAGGACATGCAGGACTACATCCAGACCCACGGCGTTCTGGTCAATCCGCTTGTCGACGAAGGCTATCCGTCGATCGGTTGCGCTCCGTGCACCACGAAGCCGGCGCCCGGCGCGGATCCGCGCAGCGGCCGGTGGCAGGGCACGGGCAAGATCGAGTGCGGATTGCACAGCTCGTGACTCGGGCACTCGCTCCGGCTCCGGCGTCGGTCGCCGGCCCGCCGGCGCTGATCCTGACCGCACACGGCAGCGCCGATCCCCGGTCGGCGGCCAACGCCCACGCGATCGCCGGCCATCTGCGCCGGTTGGCGCCGGACGTCGAGGTGCGGGTGGCGTTCTGCGAGCAGAACACCCCCAACCTGGCCGATGTGCTCGCGCAGATGCGGACCGGGGCGGTGGTGGTGCCGTTGCTGCTGGCCCGCGCCTACCACGCCCGGGTCGACATCCCGGAGCTGATCGCCGCCTCCGGCGCCGACGTCGCGCAGGCCGATGTGCTGGGCGCCGACCCGCGGCTGCTGCACGTGATGCGGGGACGGTTGTCGGCGCTGGGCGTCTCCCGGTTCGACGCCGGACTGGGCGTCGTCATGGTCGGGGTCGGGTCCTCCCACGCCGACGCCAACGCGCGCACCGCGGCGGTGGCGCAGGCGCTGGGTGAAGGCACCCGGTGGACCGGTGTCGAGGTGGCGTTCGCCACCGGGCCGGCTCCGTCGGTGCCCGACGCCGTCGCGCGGCTCCGCGCCCGCGGCGCCGACCGGATCGCGATCTCCCCGTGGTTCCTCGCCCACGGCCGGATCACCGACCGGGTCGCCGGATTCGCCCGTGGCGCAGGCATCCCGATGGCCGAGCCGCTCGGGCCGCACCGGCTGGTCGCCGCGACGGTGCTGGACCGTTACGAGGAGACGGTGGCGGCCGCCGCGCTGGCCGCCTGACGGCGGGTGGCCACACGCCGCCACATCCGCCATCCTTGACCTATATACCCTCCCGGGTATATTGAACTCCGGGAAATACCCCCGGAGGTATCTCCCCCATGTGATCGTCGGCCCGGCGACCGACCGCCCGGACCCGAGGGGAAGTGACGATGATGTCCACCAGAACCACCGCCAGGCACCGCATCCTCATCATCGGTGGCGGCACCGCCGGCATCACGGTGGCAGCCCGCCTGCTGCGCAGAGGACACACCGACGTCGCCGTGATCGAACCGTCCGAGACGCACTACTACCAGGCGATGTGGACGCTGGTCGGCGGCGGGCAGGCGCAGGCCGTCCGCACCGCCCGTCCGCAGGCCGCGGTGATGCCCAAAGGCGCCACCTGGATCAAGAAGTCCGCGGCGACCGTCGATCCCGCCGCCGGCACGGTCGGGTGCACCGACGGCTCGTCCTATGGATACGACGTCCTCGTGATGAGCCCGGGTATCCAGTTGGACTGGGACCGCACCGACGGCCTAGTCGACGCACTGGGGCATGACGGGGTGTCGTCGAACTACCGCTACGACCTCGCTCCCCGCACCTGGGAGTTCATCCGCACCACCCGGTCGGGCACCGCGGTGTTCGCGATGCCGTCCGGGCCGATCAAATGCGCCGGCGCCCCGCAGAAGATCGCCTACCTGGCCTGCGATCACTGGCGCCGCGAGGGGGTGCTGTCCCACATCGACGTGCACTTGGTGCTGCCCACCCCGCGTGCCTTCGGCATCCCCGAGATCGCCGACAGCCTCGAGGAGATCATCGCCGGTTACGGCATTCATCTGCACACCAACACCGAGGTGACGGCGGTGGACGGCGGCGCCCGGAAGGTCGCACTCACCAGCCTCGGCGACGGCGGCACCGACACCACGCTGCCGTACGACCTCCTGCACATCGCACCCCGGCAGTCCGCGCCGGACTGGATCAAGGCGAGCCCGTTGTCCACCGGTGACGCCGGTGGATACGTCGACGTCGACAAGCACACCCTGCAGCATGTGCGGTACCCCAACGTGTTCAGCCTCGGCGACGCCGCATCGACTCCGAACTCCAAGACCGGGGCGGCGATCCGCAAACAGGCGCCGGTCGTGGTCGACAACGTCGACGCGTTCCTGGCCGGCCGACCGATCACCGCGCACTACGACGGATACGCGTCCTGCCCGATCGTCACCTCCGCACGGTCGGTGCTGCTCGCCGAGTTCGACTACTCGTTCGCGATGAAGCCGACCTTCCCACTGCTCGATCCGGCCCGCCCGCACCGCGCGTACTGGTATCTGAAGAAGTACGGGCTGCCGTTCATGTACTGGAACCTGATGCTCAAGGGCCTGGTCTGACCGGCGACCGGCTCACCGCGCCGCCACTCGCTCGTCGACGTCGCCGGTGGGCAGCGCCGGCACCCGGGTGGCCCGCACGTAGACGGTGTCACCGCTGCGCAGGCCGAGCGCCTCGGCGTCGCCCCGGGTGATCTGCGCGGTGAAAGGGGCGTTGTTGGTCGCACTGGTCAGCTCCAGCCGGACCTCGAAGCCCAGCATCACCACCCGGTCGATGCGGGCCCGCACCACCCCGGTGGCCTGCAGGGTGCTGTCGGAGGTGGGCAGTTCGGGGTGGCGGCCCACCCAGATGTCGTGCGGACGCACCAGGGTGCCGTTCAGCGACGACACCGCGCCGAGGAACGACATCACGAACTCGTTGGCGGGGCTGTCGTACACCTCGGCCGGTGAGCCGACCTGTTCGATCCGGCCGTTGTTGAGCACGGCGATCCGGTCGGCGACATCGAGTGCCTCGCTCTGGTCGTGGGTGACCAACACCGTGGTGACGTGCACCTCCTCGTGCAGTCGCCGCAGCCAGGTCCGCAGGTCCTCACGCACCTTGGCGTCCAGTGCGCCGAACGGTTCGTCGAGCAACAGCACCTCGGGGTCGACGGCCAGCGCCCGGGCCAGCGCCATCCGCTGCCGCTGCCCGCCGGAGAGCTGGTTCGGATATCGGTTCTGGAAGCCCGCCAGACCGACCACTTCCAGTAGGTTGTCGACCTTCTCGGCGATCTCGCGTTTGGGTCTGCGGCGGATCTTGAGGCCGAAGGCGACGTTGTCGCGCACGGTGAGGTGTTTGAACGCCGCGTAGTGCTGGAACACGAAGCCGATCCCGCGGCGCTGCGGCGGCACATCGGTGACGTCACGGCCGTTGATGGTGATGGTGCCGGTGTCGGGGCGGTCCAGGCCGGCGATCGCTCGCAGCAACGTCGACTTCCCCGACCCGCTGGGGCCGAGCAGGGCGGTCAGCGACCCGGCCGGGACCGCGAAATCGACATTGTCCAGCGCCGCGAAATCCCCGTAACGCTTGTTCGCGCCGCGCACCGTGATCGCATCGGTCATGTGATTCTCCTGAACTATTGATTGCTCTTGGCGCGGCGGGCGTCAAGGATCACCTGGAAGATCAGCACCACCACCGCGACGGCCATCAACAGGGTGGATATCGCGTAGGCGCCGTATTCCGCACCTCGGTTGTAGCGGTCGTGCACCAGCAGGGTCAGGGTCTGCGAGACGCCGGGCAGGTTCGAGGACACCATCAGCACCGCCCCGAACTCGCCGAGCGTGCGGGCCACGGTGAGTACCACACCGTAGGTCAGGCCCCACCGGATCGACGGCAGGGTCACCCGCCAGAAGGTCTGCCACCAGGTCGCGCCGAGGGTGGCCGCGGCCTCCTCCTGGTCGGTGCCGATCTCGTGCAGGACCGGTTCGACCTCCCGGATGACGAACGGCACGGTGACGAAAATGCTGGCCAGAACGATGCCCGGGAATCCGAAGATGATCTTCAGCCCGAGACTGTTCTCGACGAAACCGAGGAATCCGGCGGTGCCCCACAACAGGATCAACGCCACGCCGACGATGATCGGTGACACCGCGAACGGCAGATCGATCACCGCCTGCAGCGCTGCCTTGCCGCGGAATCGGTTGCGCGCCAACACCAGTGCCGTCGGCACCCCGAACACCACGTTGAGCGGCACCACGATGGCCACCACCAGCAGCGACAGCTGCAGCGCGGAGATCGCCGCCGGGGTGGTGACCGAGGCGATGAACTCGCCCAGCCCGGGCGCGAACGTGCGCCACAGAATGAGCCCCACCGGCACCGCGACCAGCACCACGACATAGCTCAGTGCGACGAACCGCAGCAGATAGCGAGCCGGGCGGGCCGGCGCCAGTCCGGAACCGTTGGATCCAGAGGTCACGCCGTCTGCTCCTCCCGTTTGGCCGCGCGCGAGCCGATGACCCGCAGCACCAGCAACACCAGGAATGAGATCACCAGCAGCACAATGGACACCGCCGCCGCGCCGGTGCGGTCGTCGTTCTCGATCAGGGTGCGGATCCACTGCGAGGCGACCTCGGTCTCGCCCGGGACCGCGCCACCGATCAGCACCACCGAACCGAATTCGCCGATGGCGCGGGAGAACGCCAGCCCGGCCCCGGACAACAGCGCCGGCAGCAACGCCGGCAACACCACCCGGGTGAAGATCGTCAGGTTGTTCGCCCCCAGCGACGCGGCCGCCTCCTCGGTTTCGCGGTCCAGCTCGAGCAGCACCGGCTGCACCGACCGCACCACGAACGGCAGCGTCACGAACAGCAGCGCCACCCCGACACCCCATCTGGTGTGCTGCAGGTGGATGTCGACCGGGCTGGCCGGTCCGTACAGGGCCAGCATCACCAGGCTCGCGACGATGGTCGGCAGCGCGAACGGCAGGTCGATGACCGAGTTCACCAACCGCTTGCCGATGAACTCGTCACGGGTCAACACCCAGGCCACCATCAACCCGAAGACGGTGTTGACCACCGTGACCCCGGCCGCGATGGTCAGCGTCACCCGGAGCGAGGTCAGGGCCGCGTTGGCGGTCACCGCGTCCCGGAACGCGTCCCACCCCCCGTTGGTGGACTGCCACAGGATCGCGGCCAACGGCAGCAACACGATGATGCTGAGCCAGACGGTGGCGATGCCGACCCGCAGCGAGGTGGCGCCGCCGCGCCCCCACCCCGGTGGTGCGGCCGGGGTGGTCTCGGATCGTGGCAGGACAGCGCTCACCCGGTCGCCTGGATGTAGATCTTGGTGATCGCACCGCCGTCCTTGTTGAACAGTTCGACGTCGACCTTCTCCCAGCCCCCGAGATCATCGATGGTCCACAGCTTCTCCGGCGCCGGGAACTGGTCGGCGAAGTCAGCCGCCACCGCGGGGTCGACCGGCCGGAACCCGGCTTCGGCCCACAGCCGCTGGGCCTCCGGGGTGTACTGGAAGTTCACGAACGCGGTGGCCTTGTCGAGGTGCCGGCTGGTGGTCACCACCGCCACCGGGTTCTCGATCTTGAAGGTCTGCGGCGGGGTGAGGTAGTCGAATCGGTGGCCCTGGCGCCGCGCGTTGATCGCCTCGTTCTCGTAGGCGAGCAGCACGTCGCCGCTGCCCTGCAGGAACACGTCGGTGGCCTCCCGTCCGGAGCCCGGGCGCAGCTTGATGTGTTCGTTCACCAGCCTGGTGACGTAGTCCAGACCGGCCTGCCGGTCCTGCCCGCCCGCGCTCTTAACCGCATACGGCGCCAACAGATTCCATTTGGCCGAGCCGGAACTCAGCGGGCTGGGGGTGATGACCTCGACGTCCGGGCGCAGCAGGTCGTCCCAGTCCCGGATGTTCTTGGGGTTCCCCTCCCGGACCATGAACGTCACCACCGATCCGAACGGGATGCCCTTGGTGGCGTTGGCGTTCCAATCCTCGGCGACCTTGCCGGCCTCGACCAGCCGGGTGATGTCCGGTTCCACCGAGAAGTTCACCAGATCGGCCGGTTTACCGGATTCGACACCGCGGGACTGATCGCCGGACGCCCCGTAGGAGGCCCGCACCTGCACCCCGGTGCCCTCCTCGGTGGCGGCGAACGCCGGGATCACCTTGCTCCAGCCCGGTTCCGGCACGGCGTAGGCGACCAGGGTCAGCGTGGTGTCGGCGTCCGCGTCGCCACCTCCGCCCGGGACGTCGCTGGCGCCGCCGCCGCAGCCGGCGAGCAGCAGGGCGCCGGCGGCGAGGACGCTGAGCGTGCGGGCGCCGCGCCGCCGGAGTGATCTCGCGGGCCGCGGGGACTTCTGACCGGACATCGGGTGACCTTTCCTTCTCTGGGCTTGCAGATGGCCTCAGCTGGACGGGACCTGGAGCCGTCGCACGGAAAGGTGAGATTCTCAGCTGGCAGAACGCGCCGTCGCCGACACCAGACCGCGGACGGAATCGGTGTCAGCAACAACAGCAGGCAGCAAGAACAGCGCACTGGATGCAGGCCGCTGTTTGCATGGCGGGAAGAATAACAGAGCCCTCGACGGGTGCGCAGAACCGCGCGCGCAGATCACCGGCGGCCGGGGCCTCAGCGGCTGAACCACCACATGAGGATCACCAGCAGCACCAGGACGACCAGCACCAACGTCACCCGGGACCGCGGCATACCATTCACGAACGCTCCTGTTCCTCGAGTCCGGCCCGGCGCGCCGGCGGCATCGACCGCAGCAGCCGGACGCCGCGGATCCCGAACCGCAGCGCGACGTCGAGCAGCACCGCGATCCCGAACGCCAGCGCCAGCACCACCGGCATCACCACCGCGGTCTGCGCGACGAAGCCGAGCCCGGACAGCCACAGCTCGACGCCGTCCCACCAGCTCAGGATTCCCGCGACCATCCGACCAGCTTAGGTGACCAAATCGGGGCCGCACCCCACCCCAGTGGACGGCAAGCCCCTCGGCAGTCGATGATGGCGGATATGGTTCTGCAGCACAGCTCCGCCGACGAGTCGGCTGCCCGGGCCCGCCGCGCGTCCCCGGCCGGGCTCGGGGCGCAAAGCAAGGCTTCGTTCTCGGTGACGGAGCCCGTGCCGTATGCCCCGACCGGCACCCTGCGCAATCCCTTTCCGCCGATCGCCGACTACGGGTTCCTGTCGGACTGTGAGACGACATGCCTGATCTCGTCGTCGGGCTCGGTGGAATGGTTGTGCGTGCCCCGGCCGGACTCGCCCAGTGTGTTCGGCGCCATCCTCGACCGTGGCGCCGGGCATTTCCGGCTCGGCCCGTACGGCGTGTCGGTGCCGGCCGCCCGGCGGTACCTGCCCGGCAGCCTGATCCTGGAGACCACCTGGCAGACCCACACCGGGTGGTTGATCGTGCGCGATGCGCTGGTGATGGGCCCGTGGCACGACATCGAGACCCGCTCGCGCACCCACCGCCGCACCCCGATGGACTGGGACGCCGAGCACATCCTGCTGCGGACGGTGCGCTGTGTCAGCGGCACCGTCGAGTTGGTGATGAACTGCGAACCGGCGTTCGACTACCACCGCAACAACGCCACCTGGGAGTATTCGGCCGCCGCCTACGGCGAGGCCATCGCGCGGGCGACCGAGAACCCCGACTCGCATCCCACGCTGCGGTTGACCACGAACCTGCGTATCGGGCTGGAGGGCCGCGAGGCCCGGGCCCGCACCCGGCTCAAGGAGGGTGACAACGTCTTCGTCGCGCTGAGCTGGTCGAAACACCCGGCCCCGCAGACCTACGAAGAGGCCGCCGAGAAGATGTGGCAGACCAGCGAGGCGTGGCGGCAGTGGATCAACATCGGCAACTTCCCGGACCACCCGTGGCGGGGCTACCTGCAGCGCAGCGCGCTGACGTTGAAGGGGCTGACGTATTCGCCGACCGGTGCGCTGCTGGCGGCCAGCACCACGTCGCTGCCGGAGACACCGCAGGGCGAGCGGAACTGGGACTACCGCTACGCCTGGGTGCGGGACTCCACGTTCGCGCTGTGGGGGCTCTACACCCTGGGCCTGGACCGGGAGGCCGACGACTTCTTCGCGTTCATCGCCGATGTGTCCGGCGCGAACAACGGGGAACGTCATCCGCTGCAGGTGATGTACGCGGTCGGCGGCGAGCGGACGCTCGTCGAGGAGGAACTGCCGCATCTGTCCGGTTACGACAACGCCCGGCCGGTGCGGATCGGCAACGGCGCCTACAACCAGCGTCAGCACGACATCTGGGGCACCATGCTCGACTCGGTGTATCTGCACGCCAAGTCGCGCGAGCAGATCCCGCCCACGCTGTGGCCGGTGCTCAAGCAGCAGGTCGAGGAGGCGATCAAGCACTGGCGGGAACCCGACCGGGGCATCTGGGAGGTGCGCGGGGAACCGCAGCATTTCACCTCCAGCAAGGTGATGTGCTGGGTGGCGCTGGACCGCGGCTCGAAACTGGCCGAACTGCAGGGCGAGAAGAGCTACGCCCAGCAGTGGCGCGCCATCGCCGAGGAGATCAAGGCCGACGTGCTGGCCAACGGGGTCGACGAACGCGGCGTGTTCGTGCAGCGGTACGGCTCCAAGGCGCTGGACGCGTCGCTGCTGCTGGTGCCGCTGGTGCGGTTCCTGCCGCCGGACGATCCGCGGGTGCGGGCCACCGTGCTGGCGATCGCCGACGAGCTCACCGAGGAAGGTCTGGTGCTGCGGTACCGGGTCGAGGAGACCGACGACGGTCTGTCCGGCGAGGAGGGCACCTTCACGATCTGCTCGTTCTGGTTGGTCTCGGCGCTGGTCGAGATCGGTGAGGTGCGCCGCGCCAAGCATCTGTGCGAGCGGTTGTTGTCGTTCGCCAGCCCGCTGCACCTGTACGCCGAGGAGATCGAACCGCGCACCGGGCGCCATCTGGGCAACTTCCCGCAGGCGTTCACCCATCTGGCGCTGATCAACGCTGTCGTGCACGTGATCCGCGCCGAGGAGGAGGCCGACGGGTCCGGGGAGTTCATCCCGGCCAACGCGCCCATGTGATCCAGACGTATTCGACGGTGGCCGTGTCGAGGGGCACACCATCGATCGCTACGCTCGGTCGGAGCGATCTGGGTCCACCACAAAGGGCGGAAATGGGCAATATCTACAACGACGTCACCGAAATCGTCGGACGCACACCACTGGTCCGGCTCAATCGCCTCACCGAGGGTCTCGACGCCCAGGTGCTGGCCAAGCTGGAGTTCTACAACCCGGCCAACAGCGTCAAGGACCGTATCGGTGTGGCGATCGTCGACGCGGCGGAGGCCTCCGGCGCGCTCAAACCGGGCGGCACCATCGTGGAAGCCACCAGCGGTAACACCGGTATCGCGCTGGCGATGGTGGGCGCGGCGCGTGGCTACCGGGTGATTCTGACCATGCCGGACACCATGTCGGTCGAACGCCGGGTGATGCTGCGGGCGTTCGGCGCCGAGATCGTGCTCACGCCCGGCGCCGAGGGTATGGCCGGCGCCGTCGCCCGCGCCGAGCAGATTCTCGCCGAGACCGAGAACGCGGTGGCGGCGAAGCAGTTCGCCAACCCCGCCAATCCCGACATCCACGAGCGCACCACCGGCGAGGAGGTGTGGGCCGACACCGACGGCACGGTCGACATCTTCGTCGCCGGGATCGGCACCGGTGGCACGCTGACCGGTGTCGGCCGGCTGCTCAAGTCCCGCAAGCCCGGGGTGAAGATCGTCGGCGTGGAGCCGCTGGACTCCCCGATCCTCAACGGTGGCCAACCCGGTCCGCACAAGATCCAGGGCATCGGGGCGAACTTCATCCCCGAGGTGCTCGACCGCGATGTCTACGACGAGATCATCGACGCCGGATTCGAGGACGCGATCTCCGTCTCGCGTGCGCTGGCCACCCAGGAGGGCATCCTGGGCGGCATCTCGGCGGGGGCCAACGTGTGGGCCGCACTGGAGGTGGCGAAGCGTCCGGAGAACGCCGGGAAGGTGATCGTGGTGGTCATCCCCGACTTCGGCGAACGCTACGTGTCCACAGCGCTGTTCGAACACATCCGGGACTGAGACCGTCATGGCACTGTTCGCCGTACTCCGGGAGGATCTGCGCAACGCCCGGGCCCATGATCCGGCCGCGCGTGGGGACCTGGAGAACGCGCTGGTGTATTCGGGCCTGCACGCCATCTGGGCGCACCGGGTGGCGCACCGGATGTGGGCCCGGCCGGCGCTGCGGGGGCCCGCCCGGGTGCTGATGCAGATCGTCCGGGCGGTCACCGGTATCGAGATCCACCCGGGCGCCACCATCGGCCGGCGCTTCTTCATCGACCACGGCATGGGCGTCGTGATCGGCGAGACCGCAGAGATCGGCGACGATGTGATGATCTACCACGGGGTGACGTTGGGTGGCCGCACCCTCAAGAAGGTCAAGCGCCACCCGACGATCGGCAACCGGGTCACGATCGGCGCCGGCGCCAAGGTGCTGGGCCCGATCACGGTCGGCGACGACAGCGCGATCGGCGCCAACGCCGTCGTCACCCGCGATGTTCCCCCGGAGTCGATAGCGACCGGCATACCCGCGGTGGTGCGGCGTCGCACCGATCGGGAGCGCGAGGAGGCCGTCGACCCCACCTGCTACATCGACCCGGCCATGTACATCTGATCGTGGGTCGAACGTGAGCTCATGAGTCATATCGGGCCTGGTTCTGGCACACAGGCTGACGTTCGGCGGCCGAATGGTGAGGCCGGGGCGGTGCGCGAGCTGTGGCGCGGGCTCGGTCTGCCGGGTCTGATCGACGTGCACACCCACTTCATGCCCAAACGGGTGATGGACAAGGTGTGGCGGTACTTCGACTCGGCCGGACCCCTGGTCGGCCGCGAATGGCCGATCAGCTACCGCCTGGCCGAGACCGAGCGGGTCGAGGTGCTGCGCGGTTTCGGTGTCACCCGGTTCACCTCGCTGGTGTACCCCCACAAACCCGACATGGCGGCGTGGCTGAACCAGTGGGCGGCCGAGTTCGCCCGCACCACACCGGATTGCCTGGCGACCGCCACCTTCTATCCGGAACCCGGTGTCGCCGAGTACGTCACCCGGGCGATCGACGACGGCGTGCGGGTCTTCAAGGTGCACGTCCAGGTCGGCGGCTACGACCCCACCGACCCGCTGCTCGACGACGTGTGGGGTGTCATCGAGGACGCCGGGGTCCCGGTGGTGATCCACTGCGGGTCGGGTCCGGCGCCGGGCGAGTTCACCGGGCCGGAGCCGGTCCGCTCACTGTTGGGGCGACACCCCCGGCTGCGGCTGATCATCGCGCACATGGGGATGCCCGAATACGTCGACTTCCTCGATCTGGCCGAACGATTCGACGGTGTCCGGTTGGACACCACGATGGCCTTCACCGATTTCGCCGAGAAGGTCATGCCGTTTCCCGCCGACCAGTACCCGCGGCTGGCCGGCCTCGGTGAGCGGATCGTGTTCGGCAGCGATTTCCCGAACATCCCGTATCCGTATCCGCATGCGCTGCAGGTGCTGACCGAACTGCCCGGCATCGACGACGACTGGTTGTGCAACGTGCTGTACCGCAACGCCGCCGAGCTGTTCAGGGTGTGACGCGCCCACCGGCTCACGGGCCCACGTCCACCGCCAGCATGCCGTCGGCGGCGCGCCGCACCACGGTGCCGAACCGGCGACTCGCATGCTCGAGCGTGCCGCGCAGCCACTCCGCGTCGGAATCCGAGGCGTGCTCGAGGCGCATCCGCCGCATCCGCATCGGCGCCATCGTCAGCGCCGTGAGCCGCCCGTCGCGACGGTCGATCGACGCGAAGTACATCAGCCGCAGTTCCGGGCGGAACATCTCGTGGCCGCCGATGCCCTCGTAGTCGTCGATCATGTCGCCACATCCGTGAAGGATGAGCTTGCCGCGGTACACCTCGATCGGCCGCGGGTGGTGCGACGAGTGCCCGTGGACCACGTCGACGCCCTCGTCGATCAACCGGCGCCCGAACCGGATCTGTTCCTCGTCGACGTCATATCCCCAGTTCGAACCCCAGTGCACCGACACCACCGCGATGTCGCCGTCGCGCGTGCCGGCCAGCACCCGGCGGGCCACCGCCGCCGCGGTGTGTTCGGACAGATCCGGCAGCAGCGCCACCCCGGGACGCCGGTGGCCGGCCGCCCACCCGGCGGGGACTCCGCTGGTGGTGGCGCCCACCGAGGCGACCACGACCCGGGTGTGCTCCCCGGCCGGCACGGTCGCGGGCCGTTCGGCTTCGTCGAGGTCCAGACCCGCGCCGGCACAACCGATTCCGGCGTCGTACAGGGTCCGCAGCGTGTCCGCGAGTCCCGCGCGGCCGAAGTCGAGGACGTGGTTGTTGGCCAACGCGCACACGTCGGGGCCGACCGCCGTGAGGCAGCCGACATTGGCGGGGTGCATCCGGTAGTGCACCGCCTTGCCCGGCGCGAACTCGGCGCTGGTGGTCACGCTGGTCTCCAGGTTGATCACCCGGACGTCGGGCCGCACGTCGGCGAGGACCGCCAGTGCCTCCCCCCACGGCCAGGTCGAGTCGACCGGCGCCGGGATCGCGCCGTTGACCCGTTCCGCCAGCCGCACATAGGTTCTGGCGTCCTTCACCACCGGCTCGCGCAGCGTCGGGTCGCCGGGACGGGCGAGGATCTGGTCGACGCCGCGCCCGGTCATCACGTCACCGGTCAGGAAGACGAGGACGTCCGACGCGGTCCGGGAGGTCACAGCACCAGTATCCGGGCAGCCGGGTCGGTCAACCGATCTTGCGCAGCATCAGGTCGGCCACCGCGACCGCTCCCCTGGTGTCGCCGGCCGCTGCGCCGCCGGTGAGCTCATCGGTGATCTCCCCATCGGTGATCTCGATGTCCACGACGTAATCCCGCGCCACGCCGAGGGCGCGCTGCATCGCCGTGCCGGTGTCGCGCATGACCACGGCGGACACCACGGCGTGCTCGCCGGCATGATCGACCGTCACGCCGGTGATGCGGCTCGCTCCCCCACCCCGCTGGTCCAGTACCAGGGTCTGCCCGTTGCAGCGGTACCAGGTGTCGGCCGCCGCGGCGAAGAACGCCTCGGCGTCGGTTGGGGTGGCGAACCGGACCACGCCGAAGAAGCCGGACATCGTCGGCTGCGCGCCGGACCCGCCGGCCCACGATCGGCTGGCCACGCCCCGGACCGGGCCGGTGCCGTACACCGACTTCTGCAGGCGGTAGGCGGGCCCGACACACTCGGGAGGGCTGGCGGCGGCGTCGGTGATCCCCGCCAGCAGGGCGTCCGCGCCGCCGTCGACGAGCGGTCCGGTGAACCCCGCGGTGCCCAGCAGATCGCTCAGTTCCTCGGCGGTCGGCAGGATCGGCGCCAGCGGCCGCGACTCGGACGGCACGACAGCCGGATCGATCCGCACGGCGGGCGGCGACTCGGCCGCCTGCGGGTCGGCGGTCACCGTGCAACCGGCGAGGCAGACACCGACGGCCGCCACCGCGACCGTCGCCCCGAATCGCCGCATACCGTCTCCTGGAACCGAACCCGCGCACCGAGAACCGGCGCGCTTTCGCCGTACTCCTCGATAACACGTCCCCGGCGGCGCTGCGGGCGTTTTCCCCAAGCCGGGCGGCGGCCCCGGTTTCGGCCGCCGGCGTCGGTCTCGGTCCTGCTTCTGGTTTTCCGGCTGCCTATTTCTTGGCGTTCTTGTCCCCGGCCGCGTCGGTGGACAGGGCCGCGACGAACGCCTCCTGCGGCACATCGACCCGGCCGATCGTCTTCATCCGCTTCTTGCCTTCCTTCTGCTTCTCCAGCAGCTTGCGCTTACGGCTGATGTCGCCGCCGTAGCACTTGGACAGCACGTCCTTGCGGATGGCGCGGATGTTCTCCCGGGCGATGATCTTGGACCCGATCGCGGCCTGCACCGGCACCTCGAACTGCTGACGCGGGATCAGTTCACGCAGTTTGGTGGTCATCTTGCTGCCGTACTCGTAGGCCGCGTCCTTGTGCACGATCGCGCTGAACGCGTCGACCGGCTCACCCTGCAGCAGGATGTCGACCTTCACCAGCGACGACTCCCGCTCGCCAGCCTCCTCGTAGTCCAGGCTGGCGTAGCCGCGGGTGCGCGACTTCAGCGAGTCGAAGAAGTCGAAGATGATCTCGCCCAACGGCATGATGTAGCGCAGCTCGACGCGTTCCGGCGACAGGTAGTCCATGCCCTGCAGTTCACCGCGCCGGGCCTGGCACAACTCCATGATCGAGCCGATGAACTCGCTGGGCGCGATGATGGTCACCTTCACCACCGGCTCGTACACCGCCCGGATCTTGCCCTCGGGCCAGTCGGACGGGTTGGTGACCTTCACCTCGGTGCCGTCCTCCTGGATCACCCGGTAGACGACGTTCGGCGCGGTGGAGATCAGATCGAGGTCGAATTCACGTTCCAGCCGTTCCCGGGTGATCTCCAGGTGCAGCAGGCCCAGGAATCCCAACCGGAACCCGAACCCGAGCGCCACCGACGTCTCCGGCTCCCAGGTCAGCGCCGCATCGTTGAGCTGCAGCTTCTCCAGCGCGTCGCGCAGCACCGGGTAGTCCGAGCCGTCGACCGGATACAGCCCCGAGTAGACCATGGGTTTGGGTTCGCGGTAGCCGGTCAGCGGTTCGGTCGCCCCGTTGCGGGCGGTGGTCACGGTGTCGCCGACCTTGGACTGGCGCACATCCTTGACCCCGGTGATCAGATATCCCACCTCGCCGACGCCGAGGCCGTCCGACGGTTTGGGTTCCGGTGAGACGATGCCCACCTCGAGCAGTTCGTGGGTGGCGCCGGTGGACATCATCACGATGCGCTCGCGCGGCGTGATCTTGCCGTCGACGACACGCACATAGGTCACCACGCCGCGGTAGATGTCGTATACCGAGTCGAAGATCATCGCCCGGGTCGGCGCGTCCGGGTCACCGACCGGTGGGGGAACCTGGCGCACCACCTGGTCGAGCAGTTCGGCGACGCCCTCCCCCGTCTTGCCCGACACCCGCAGCACCTCTTCGGGCTCGCATCCGATGATGTTGGCGATCTCAGCGGCGTACCGGTCCGGGTCGGCGGCGGGCAGGTCGATCTTGTTGAGCACCGGGATGATCACCAGGTCACGGTCCAGCGCCAGGTACAGGTTCGCCAGCGTCTGCGCCTCGATGCCCTGGGCGGCGTCGACCAGTAGCACCGCACCCTCGCACGCCGCCAGGGCGCGCGACACCTCGTAGGTGAAGTCGACGTGCCCGGGGGTGTCGATCAGGTGCAACACGTGGTCGACACCGTCGACCCGCCACGGCAGCCGGACGTTCTGCGCCTTGATCGTGATGCCACGTTCACGCTCGATGTCCATCCGGTCCAGGTACTGGGCCCGCATGGTGCGGTCGTCGACGACCCCGGTCAACTGCAGCATCCGGTCCGCCAACGTCGACTTGCCGTGGTCGATGTGGGCGATGATGCAGAAGTTCCGGATCCGCTCGGGATCGGTGAATGTCTTGTCAGCGAAGCTGCTGATGGGAATCTCCTGGTGAAGACCGGTCGGGTATGCCTCACCAGGGTATCCAGCGACGGCTTCGGCGGCACAATCGCGGGCCGTCGTTCACATATGCTCGAAACATGGCGTCGCAGTGGAAGCCGTTCCAGCGCTTCGTGCAGGCCACCGAGAAGCTGGTGTTCGACGAAGCGCCGAGACTCATCCGCCAACTGCAGAAGCCCGACGGTCTGCCGCGCAATGTGCAGCGCGGTCTGCGGATGGGCCTCGACGCCGGGCTGAACGCGCTGGCCGGCGCCATCGCCGAGGAGGCGACCCCCACCCTCACCGGCCGTCCCATCACCCGGCACAGCGTGCCGACCGCGCAGCGGGCCCGCAGGGTGGTCTACGCGCCCGACCTCGACGGCCGCGCCGACCCGGGCGAGATCGTGTGGACCTGGGTGGCCTACGAGGACGACCCGACCCGCGGCAAGGACCGCCCGGTGCTGGTGGTCGGCCGGGACCGGAACACCCTGCTCGGTCTGATGCTGTCCAGTCAGCAACATCACGCCGACGACCCGGAGTGGGTGAACATCGGGTCGGGCAGCTGGGACTACGAGGGCCGGACCAGCTGGGTGCGGCTGGACCGGGTGCTGGACGTGCCCGAGGAGGGCATCCGCCGCGAGGGCGCGATCCTCGAACGGCACACATTCGAACTGGTCGCCGCGCGGCTGCGCGCCGAATACTCCTGGAGCTGACTATCCGCCGGTGATGTAGGCGTGCAACTGCTCCTGCTCGGCCTCCAGCTCCTCCAGCCGGGTCTTGACGACGTCACCGATGCTGACGATCCCGGCGAGCCGGCCGTCCACCAGCACCGGGACATGGCGCACCCGGTTGTCGGTCATCATCGCCGCCAGATCGTCGACCGCGTCGTCGGGCGAACACGTCACCACCAGGCTGGTCATGATCTCCGACACCGGCTGATCGAGCAGGTTCGCGCCCCGTTGGTGCAGTTTGCGGACGACGTCGCGCTCGGACACCATCCCGGCGATCCCTCCGGACCCGTCCGGACGGACCACCACCATCGCGCCGACATTGTGCGTCGCCATCTCGGCGAGCAGCCCGGTGATCGTCGTGGTTTCGGTGACGGTGGCCACCGTCGAGCCCTTCCGACGAAGTACGTCCGCGATACGCATGGCGCCCCCGCTGGTGAAGTGATCTATTTCACATCGATTCCCACAGCCTACCGTGTCGTCAGCGCGCCGGGCGCCACATCAGAAACATGCGCGGACCCCCGTCGGGGAGTTCGATCTCGGCGGTGACGTCGAATCCGAACCGCTGGTAGTAGGCCACGTTGTCGGGGTTGGTGCACTCCAGGTAGGCGGGTGCGTGCTCGGCGTCGACCCGGTCCAGCCGGGACCGCATGAGCGCCTGCCCGAAGCCCCGGCCGCGCACCGCCGGGTCGCTGCCGATCACCGCGAGGTACCAGTGCGGCTCTTCGGGATGGTGCTTCTTCATGAGCTCGTCGGCCTGCCGGGCGGCGGCCGCCCGGCGACCGAATGCGCGCAGGAACGCGGGCATCATGAGCAGGTCCTGCCACCAGGCCGACTTCCAGTGCCCGGGCGGATCCCACAGCGCCGCGGCCGCGACGGGATGTCCGGCCGTTCCCGCCACCTCGCTGGCGTCGAGACCGAGGAAGTGATGGCGGGTCATGGCGGCGAAGATCCGGGGCAGGCCGCGGGCCCGCGCACCGGGGTCGGGCAGCATCCACACCATCAGCGGATCGTCCTGGAACGCCCGGCCCAGGGTGGAACCCAGCCGGTTGGCCATCCCGCGCCGGGCGGGCTGCACCTCGACCTCCACCATCGAACGACCTCCACCATCGAACGACCTCCACCATCGAACGACCTCCACCATCGAACCCTGCCACACGTCTCCGGTCCGACCGTCTCGTTTCGGCCCCGGGACGGGGCCGGAACCGGTAGGCATGGGGTCATGATCGAGGTCACTCTGCTCGGCACCGGAAGCCCGGTCCCCGACGCCCACCGCGCCGGTCCGTCGACGTTGGTGCGCGCCGGCCACCAGACGTTGTTGATCGACTGCGGCCGCGGGGTGCAGCAGCGGATGGCGGGCGCCGAGACCAGCGCCACCGCCCTGACGGCGTTGCTGCTGACGCATCTGCACAGCGATCACATCGCCGACCTGGGCGATCTGCTCATCACCCGGTGGATCAGCAATTTCGACCCGCAGCTGCCGCCGTTGCCGATCATCGGCCCGCCCGGTACCGCCGAGGTGGTGTCGGCGACGCTGCGCGCGTTCGGCCACGACATCGGCTACCGGATGAAGCACCACGCGGATCTGACCACTCCACCGCAGGTCGACGTCAAGGAGGCCACCGAGGGCGTGGTATGGGACGTCGACGGGGTTCGGATCCGGGTGGCGCCGACCGACCACCGGCCCGTGACGCCGACCATCGGGTTCCGCGTCGAGCACGACGGGGCGTCGGTCGTGCTGGCCGGCGACACCGTCCCGTGCGAGAGCCTCGATGAGCTGGCGGCCGGGGCGGGAGCGATGGTGCACACCGTCATCCGCAAGGAATTGATCGCCCAGCTCCCCCAGCAGCGGATCCGCGAGATCTGCGAGTACCACTCCTCCCCGCAGGAGGCCGGTGCGACGGCGGAACGGGCGGGCGTCGGGATCCTGATCCTCACCCACTACCTCCCGCCGGTCCAGCCCGGCCAGGAGGATGAGTGGCGGGCGCAGGCCGCCACCACCTTCAGCCGGCAGATCGAGGTGGGTGATGACCTGCACCGGGTGCAGGTCCATCCGGGCGTCGGCTCCGCTCGCTTTGGGACTTCGCCGTAACCGCTGGTAACCTGATCCCTTGCTGCCCGCCCCTGGGGGCGGCGTCACCGCTTGAAGACCCCAGCTGAGGAATACGAAGGACTTACGCGTGGCCAACATCAAGTCGCAGGAGAAGCGCAACCGTCAGAATGAGCGCCGTCGACTCCGCAACAAGTCGGTGAAGTCCTCGCTCAACACGGCGGTCCGTCGCTACCGCGAGGCTCTGGAGGCCGGCGACAAGGCCAAAGCCGAAGAGCTGCTGCACGCGACCAGCCGCAAGCTCGACAAGGCGGCCAGCAAGGGCGTCATCCACAAGAACCAGGCGGCCAACCGCAAGTCGGCGCTGTGGCAGGCGTTCAACAAGATCTGATCAACAGTCTGGAACCGCCGCTGATCGGCCTCTGATCGGCAGGCGATCACATCCGGAGCCGACGGGTCCGGGTCAGTCCGCGACCAGTTCGGCCACCTTCCGCACCGTCGACTCCAGGGCGTATTCGGCGTCGGCGGCCGCGCCTTTGACGTCGGCGTTGAGGGCGGCCACCAACCGGATGGCCTCGGCGACCGATTCCCGTGACCATCGCCGCGCCTGCTTCTGCGCCTTCTGCACCCGCCAGGGCGGCATGCCGAGCTCTCCGGCCAGCCGGTACGGATCGCCCGACACCGGCCCGACCCGGGCGATGCTGTGCACCGCTTCGGCCAGTGCGTCGGCCAGCACCACATGCGGTTCTCCCCGCATCAACGCCCACCGCAACGCCTCGGCCGCCCCGGCCACATCGCCGACCACTGCCTTGTCGGCGATGTCGTATCCCTTCACCTCCGCCTTGCCGCTGTAGTACCGGCGGACCGCGGCGGCGTCCACCTGACCGCCGGTGTCGGCGATCAACTGGGAGCAGACCGCCGCCAGCTCGCGGATGTCCGAGCCGACGGCGTCCAGCACCGCGGCGACGGTGTCGTCGGACACCTTCACCTTGCCCGCCCGGAACTCGCGCCGCACGAACTCGGCGCGATCGGCTTGTTTGGTGATACGGGCACACGGATACACCTGGGCGCCAAGCTTTTTCAACTTCTCCGCCAGGGCCTTGGCCCGGCCGCCACCGGAGTGGACGACCACCAGCACGATGCCCGCGGGCAGGTCGGCGGCGGCGTCGGAGATCAGCGCGACGGCGTCCTTCCCGGCTTCGGCGGCGGCCTCGAGCACCACCACCCGTTCGTCGGCGAACAGCGACGGGCTGAGTAGTTCGGCGAGTTCGTGGGTGCTGACATCGCCGGCCCGCATCCGGTTCACCGGAATGTCGGCGGATCCGGCGCGGCGCCTGGCATCCCGCAGCACCGCCGCGACCGCGCGTTCCACCAGGAACTCCTCGTCACCGAGCACCAGATGCAACCGGCCATCCTGATCACTCACGCCACGATCGTGCCATGTCACCCCGACGGTCCGGGCCCGGCCACCGTCCACGCGACGAGGCTCAGTACCGTCCCGGCGGTGGCCCACCGAATCCACGGCCGCCGCCACAGCAGCACCGCCGCGACGGCGCCGCCGGCCACCACGGTCACCCCGGCGACACCGGACGGCACCGGCACCGCCGAACCCGGCACGGCGGCCGACCACCGCGCCACCTCCAGTAACCACCACACCTCCGGGCCGGCGAACCGGATCAGCAGCTGGGCGCCGTCCGGCCAGCAGGCGCCGAGCGCCGCGGCCACCGTCCCCAACACCGTGATCGGTGGAATCACCACCGCCACAGCGAGGTTCGCGGCGATCGACACCAGGCTGAGCCGCCCGGAGATGCCGGCGATCAGCGGGGCGGTGACCACCTGCGCGGCAGTGGCGATGCTGACCGCGTCGGCCAGCGGTTTCGGCCAGCCCCGTGCGGTCAACCGCCGCGACCATGCGGGGGCGATGACGATCAGCGCGGCCGTCGCCGCCACCGACAGCGCGAACCCGGCGTCGACGGCGAGTTCGGGTGCGGCGACGACCAATCCGAGCACACTGGCCGCCAGCGCCGGAATCGCCTGGCGGCGGCGGTGCGACACCATCGCGAGCAGGGTGATGGCGGCCATCACCGCGGCCCGCAGCACACTGGCCGACGGCAACACCACGATCACGAACGCCACCAGCGCCACCGCGGCGGCCGCCACCGCGCAGCGGGGACCCACCACCGCCGCGGACAGCAGCACCGCACCGCAGACGATCGTGACGTTGGCGCCGGACACCGCGGTCAGATGGGTCAGACCGGCGGCCCGGAATTCCGCGGTCACCCGCCCGCTGACCGCCGAGGTGTCACCGAGCACCAGGGCGGGCAGCATCGCCGCCTGCTCGGCCGGCAGCACCGCCCGCGCCGATTCGGCGAACCCGGCCCGGACCCGATGAGCGGCGCGCAGCAACGCCGGGGCGTCGCCGGGCACCGGACTTCCCGTCGCGGACAGGGTCGCCACGGTCAGGTCGCGCCGCGCCGGCCGGCCGATCCGGGCGGTGAACCCGGCCGGCTGGCCCGCGATCAGCTCGCCGTAGCGGGCCGCGGACGCGAACACCACCACCCGCCCGGACATCCGCTGCCCGTCGGCGGACCGCAGCGTGCCCCGAAACATCAGCCGCCCGCCGCCGAGCGGACGGGGAATCTCGGTCGGGGTGACCACCACGCCGGCCACGGTGCCGTATCGGTCGGTCAGCGGGTGGCGGTCCAGGTGGTCGGTACGCAGGGTGATCGCGACCGCCATCGCCGCGCCGACGGCGGCGACCGCGACGACCCCGGCGGCGAGGGTGCGCCCGCCGGCCGCTGATCGGGTGCTCCCCCACCACCCCACCGCCACCGTGAGCGCCACCGAGAGCAGGGCCGCCGGCAGCGCACCGCCGCCGGGCCACACGATTCCGGCCGCGGTGACAGCCCACGCGGTCCCGGCAGCCGGGACCAACCGCAGGTCGTAGTGGTCTCGCTGGCCGCCGTTGAGGTCATGCTGGTCGCCGTCGCCCGGGCCCGGTCCGGACACCGCGCGTCAGACGTGGACCCGGTCGCGCAGCTTGTCCAGCCGCGCCGGGCCGATGCCGTCGACCTCGAGCAGCTGGTCGACACTGTCGAACCGCCCGTTGCGGTCCCGCCACGCCACGATGGCCTCGGCGGTGACCGGGCCGATGCCGGGAAGGGTGTCGAGTTGCTCCACCGTCGCGGTGTTGAGGTTGACCGATCCGCCGGCGGCGCCGCCCGGGTCGGGCGCGGTGGATTCGCCGGCCCCGCTCGCCGGGGCGCCGGCCGGATCGCCCGCCCCGGTACTGATCGAACTTCCCAGTGCCGCAGGCTCACCGGGCACGGCGGCGATACCCACGATGATCTGTTCCCCGTCGGTGACCCGGCGGGCCATGTTGAGTCCGATCAGGTCCGCCCCGCCGACGGCGCCGCCGGCGGCGGTGAGGGCGTCCGCCACCCGGGCGCCGGGCGCCAGCCGGACCAGTCCGGGTTTGTGGACCAGACCGACCACACTCACCACCACCGGTTCATCCGGGGCCGCAGTGGTCTGCGGTCCGGGTGCGGCGCTCGCGGACGAGACCATCTCCACCGGCGGCAGGTTGGCCGACATCACCGGCGGCGTCTCGTCACGCACCAGGGCGAAGATGGTGATCAGCACCGCGGTCACACCGACGGCAACGAGCGCGACGGCCCCGGCCCGGCCGGGATCGGCGCGGATCGCGGCCAGCCATCCACCGGATGCGCCGTCGGTGTTGTCGGGCAGCCACTTCGACAGCACCGCATCCGGCGCAGTCCCGGATTCGTTCGCGGCCGTCCCTTCCTCCCCGCGGTCCTCGCCGCGTTCTTCCCCGGTGTCGGTGCGGCCGGACCCGCTGTCGGGATGGTGGCCGGCGCCGAGGCGCCGGTACAACCGGGCGGCCGGGAGTTCGGTACGCATGTGCCCGACGGTAGGGCCGCCGGCCGACCGGTTGTGGTCAGCTCAGCACCGGCTGCGCCGGGCTGGGGACAAAGCCGCGATTGTGGATGATGCTCGGCCGGTCAGGATCCGTCCCGATCCCAGCCGTCGCTGCGCCAGCACACCCAGTCGATCTCGACCAGCGCTCCGACCGCCAGCCCGGTCACGCCCACACAGGTGCGGGAGGGCAACCGCTGCGGGAACCAGGACGCATACGCGTCGTTGAACGCCTCGTAGTCCGACCAGTTCAGCAGATACGCCCGCACCTGCACCACGTCGGCGATGCCGCCCCCGCACAACTCGGTGACCCGGAGAAGATTTCGCAGCACCTGATCGGTCTGCGTCGCGATGTCGTCGCCGACCAGCGCGCCGGTGGTATCGGTGGGCATCTGACCGGTGACGTACAACGTGGGCCCGGCCGCGGTGGCGTGGGCGAACGGCGCCACCGGCGGGGGCACACCGTCGTCCGGACCGAACGTGAACGATCGGATACCGGTGGTCATGAGTTCCTCACCACCGCGACAGCATAGGTCGGCCTGCGGACCGGATCGCACCGGCACGACTCGGTTTCTGCCAGGTGCCGATCAATTGCTGCCATCGCGAAATCAACCGCCGACGCCCGGGGTTCCACCGGACATCACTGACAGAAGCCCGAAACCGGGTGTCACAACGAAAGCGAGGCGTCTCATGACGAAGCTGGCCATCGCCACCCTGGTCGCCGGCGGATTGACCGCTGCCACAGCCGGACTGACCGGAACCGCCGTCGCTGCACCGGCCGAACCTGGCACCGCCGACACCGTCATCAGTCAGTTGCAGCGCGACGGTTACCGCGTCATCGTCAACCGCATCGGCACCGCACCGTTGAACCGCGCCACCGTTGTCGCCATCCGGCCGGGACAGACCTACAGCCGCACCGACTCCGGGGTGGCCGGCGCCGGTGACGACATCGTCACCACCGTGACCGGCCGAACCGTCTACGTCGACGTGAGATAGGCGGGTGCGGAGACTTTGCCGTCGTACGGCAAGGATCACTGTGCCGCAACGGGATTCACTGCAGCAGCCCGATGCACACGCCGACCGCGCCACCGCCGACGTGCACGCCCAGCACCGGCCCCATGTCCGACACCGTCAGCGATTCGATGTGCGGGAGTCGGCTGGTCAGTGCGGCGCCGACCGCGTCGGCGGCGTCGTGGTTGTCGACGTGGTGCACGGCCACCATCGCCCGCTGATCACCGATGGTCTCGGCCGCCTTGTCGATCAGGGCGGCGTGCGCCTTGGTGACCGTCCGGATGCGCTGGTCGAGCACCAGCCGGCCGTCTTCGTCCAGCGACAGCAACGGTTTCAACGCCAATGCGGTGCCCAGCCAGGACGACGCCGCGCCGATCCGGCCGCTGCGACGCAGATTGTCCAGCCGGTGCACCACGATGAAGGCGTGACTGCGGGACACCGCGGCGCGGGCGGCCGCCTCCACGGCGTCGAGGTCGGCGCCGTCGGCGGCCGCCCTGGCCGCGGCGAGCGCGACGAAGCCGACACCCATTGCCGCGGATCGGGAGTTGACCACCCGCACGGCGGGACCGAACTCCCGGGCGGTCTGCACGGCGGAACCGAAGGTGCCCGACAGCGCCGCCGAGATGTGCACCGCCACGACGCCGTCGCCGTCGCTGTCGGCCAGCGCGCTGCGATACGCCTCGCTCAGTTCGAGCGGGGTGGCGCCGGCCGTGGTGACATTCGGTCGGTTGTGGATGTCGTGCGGCACCGGATCGATTCCGTCCCGAAGATCGGTGCCGTCGACGAGCACATGCAACGGCACCTGCCGGATCGCCCACCGGGAACGGACCTCGGCGGACAGCCGTGCCGAGGAGTCGGTGACCACCACGACCGCCACGTCAGCGCTCCAGTCCGTCGGGCGGCACCCCCGCTTCGGCCAGTGCCTTGAGCATCAGATCGGCCACCGCCCGGTGCGCCTCGAAGTTCCAGTGGATACCGTCCGGATTCCCCCGGCCGCTCATGATGTGGTCCTCCACCGCCGCTTTGAAGTCCACCAATGCCACATCGTGTTCGTCGGCCCATCGGGTGATCGCCCGCGCGGTCGGCTCGCGCCCGTGGTGCGCCCGACCATAGGTGTCGGCGATGTGCACCGACGGCAGCGCCGCCACCACCGGGATCCCGGGCCGGTTGAAATCGATCGCGCCGCGGGTCATCTCGAGATACTGCACCGACACATGCGGGGGCAGCGCCGATCTCGCATACGGTGACAGCCGAGGCTGCAGCCAGCCGTAACCGTCGCGCACCCAGCGCCGCAGCCGCGGCGGGCGGACATAGCGGATCAACTCCCGCAGTGCCGTGGGCAGCGGTGAGGGCAGCGAATCCATGCCGCCGGTCGCGAAGATCACCGCACCGGCGCGGGGCAACGCCGCCCACGCCCTCGGGTCCTGGGTCGCCGCCCACCACACGTCGCGGGAGGTCCAGCCGATCCGCCCGATCAGCTCGACATCCCACCCCAGTTGCTGTGCAACGAGATTCGGCCAGATCCGGGGGTCATCGGCGGGCAGCCCGCCGGTGGGACCGTAGTACGCCAACGAGTCGGCGAACACCAGCAGGACGGGCGGCCGCCCGTCGCCACGGTCAGAGGACATCGCCGGCGACCTGTGCCGAAGCGTTCCACACGTCGAGCCGCCAGCGGATGCGGTCGAACACCGAACCGTCCGGATCGCCGCCGTCCGGATCGGCCGGACCGTGCCCGCTCAACTGCACCCAGCTGGCGTTGCCCATACCGCCCAGCGCCGGCCAGTTGTCCACCGGCAACCCGAGCAGGGCCGCGGTCAACGCGGCGATCAGACCGCCGTGCGCCACCAGAACCACCGGGCGGTCCTGACCGTCGGCGCCCCAGTCTCGGTGTTCGGCAACCAGCTCGGCGACCAGGGGCAGGCTGCGGGCCGCGACGTCGACGCGGCTCTCGCCGCCGTGCGGCGCCCACCGGGCATCGTCGCGCCAGGCCAGCCGCGCCCCGGGGGCCGCCGCATCGACCTCCAGATGGGTCAAACCCTGCCATTCTCCGAGATGGGTTTCCCGCAGCCGCGGGTCGACCTGCACCGGCAACCCGGAACGGTCCCCCAGTTCCACCGCGGTGTCGAACGCGCGCCGCAGATCCGACGACACGATCGCCAGCGGTTGACGTTTGGACAGCACCTCGGCGACCGCGACGGCCTGCGCCCGGCCCAGATCGCTGAGGTCGGTGTCGAGTTGCCCCTGCATCCGGCTGCCCGCGTTGTACTCGGTCTGCCCGTGCCGCAGCATCACCAGTTTGCGTACCCGCATCACGCGCCATCCCGATCGGCGGGGTCGACATCGGCGGGGTCCAGATCGACCGGGACGGTGGGGCAGTCCCGCCACAGCCGGTCGAGGGCATAGAACTCGCGCTCGTCCTGATGCTGGATGTGCACCACGACGTCGATGTAGTCCAGCAGTGTCCAGCGACCTTCGCGGGTGCCTTCCCGGCGGGCCGGTTTGTAGCCCGCGCGCCGCATCTTCTCCTCCACCTCGTCGACGATCGCGTTGACCTGACGCTCGTTGGAGGCCGACGCGATGACGAAGCAGTCGGTGATGACCAACTGCCCCGACACATCGATCACCACCACGTCTTCGGCGAGTTTGGCCGCAGCCGCACGGGCCGCCACCGTCGCCATCTCGATGGCTTCCTTGGACGCCGTCACTGATCTCCTTGGCTCTTCGCGCACGCGCGCTTCGCTGATGGTTGTGGGACGACCCGGTCCGGGTTCTGATACAGCTTGCGTTTGGCCACGTACTGCACCACCCCGTCGGGCACCAGATACCAGATCGGCCGCCCGGCCGCGGCCCGCGCCCGGCAGTCACTGGACGAGATCGCCAGCGCCGGCACCTCGACCAGGGTCAGCGCGTCGGCGGGCTTCTCCTTCAACGCGCCGAGGATGTGCTCCCCGTCCAGTTCGTACCCCGGCCGGCTCACCCCGACGAACCGGGCCAGCGAGAACATCTCCTCCCAGTCCTGCCAGGACAGGATCGATGCCAGCGCATCGGCGCCGGTGATGAAGTACAACTCGGCGTCGGGGTGCATGGTCTTGAGGTCGCGCAGCGTGTCCCGGGTGTAGGTGGGTCCCGGACGGTCGATGTCGACCCGGCTCACCCCGAAGCGGGGGTTGGACGCCGTCGCGATGACCGTCATCAGATAGCGGTCTTCGGCGGCGGTGACCTCGCGGTGCTTCTGCCAGGGCTGACCGGTCGGCACGAACAGCACCTCGTCGAGATCGAACAGATCGGCGACCTCACTGGCAGCGACCAAGTGACCGTGATGGATGGGATCGAACGTCCCACCCATCACACCGAGTCTCCGGGTCCGCGATTGCACAAATATCGAGCTTACGGTAGGCCTGCGCCGGGACGGCCGGGGTCAGACCGGCAGCAGCTGATCGATGACCGCGGCCAGCTGTTTGGCAGACCGGCATTCGTGCATGGTGATGACCTCGGAGTATCTCGGCACCGCGGAGTCGCCGCTGCCCCACAGGTGCCGCGGTTCGGGGTTGAGCCAGTGCGCGTGCCGGCTGGCGTCGACCATCCGTTCCAGCAGCTCCAATTCCGGATTGCGGTAGTTGTTGCGGCCGTCACCGAGGATCAGCAGCGAGCTGCGCGGCGACAGCGCGTTGGGGTACTTGTCCAGAAAGGACACGAACGCGTGGCCGTAGTCGGAGTGCCCGTCGCGGGTGAACACCTCGGCTTCGCGGGTGATGCGCTGCACCGCCACGGCCAGATCGGCGTCGGGTCCGAACAGGTCGGTGACCTCGTCGGTGGTGTCGATGAAGGCGAAGACCCGGACCCGGCTGAACTGTTGGCGCAGCGCGTGCACCAGCATCAGGGTGAAGTGGCTGAACCCGGCCACCGAACCCGACACATCGCACAGCACCGCCAGTTCCGGCCGGGCCGGATGCGGTTTCTTCAGCACCAGGTCGATCGGGACCCCGCCGGTCGACATCGATCTGCGTAATGTCTTGCGCAGATCGATCTCACCGGCGCGGGCGCGGCGGCGGCGCGCGGCCAGCCGGGTGGCCAGCATCCGGGCCAGCGGCGCCACCACCCGCTGCATCTGGCGCAGTTGTTCACCGGAGGCACGCAGGAATTCGACGTTCTCCGCCAGCTGCGGCACCCCGTACATCTGGACGTGTTCCCGGCCGAGCTGTTCGGCGGTGCGCCGCTTCGTCTCCGCCTCCACCATCTGCTTCAGCTGCAGGATTCGCTGCGCGGCAATGGCTTTGGCGATCTGCTCCTGACTCGGTGTGGGTTCGTCGCCGTACGGTGCGAGCAGCCCGGCAAGCAGCCGGCCCTCCAGGTCGTCCAGGGCCATCGCCTTGAGCGCCTGATACGACGAGTACGACGGTCCGCGGCTGGAGTTGTACCGGCCGTAGGCCTCGACGATCTTGGCGATCATCATGGCCAGCCGTTCGTCGAGATTCGCGAGTTCCTCGTTGTCGGCGAGCAGATCGAGCAGCGCGGCACGCATCGCCTCGATGTCCTCGGCCGGCAACCCGGGGTCGTCGGTGGGCTCGCCGTCCTCGTCGAGCACGGTGCGCGCCCCCAGCGCCGCAGGGAAGTACAGGTCGAACAGCGCGTCGTAGGTGTCGCGGTGATCGGGCCGGCGCAGCACCGCGCAGGCGATGCCCTCCCGCAACACCTCCCGGTCGCCCAGCCCGAGCACCGATACCACCCGGCCGGCGTCCACCGTCTCCGACGGCCCGACGTAAATCCCCTGTGCCCGCAGGGCTTCGATGAACTCCACCAGATGGCCGGGGATGCCGTGCGGCGCCAGCGGCTGCGGTGGGCGGGTGCGGCGGACAGCCATCGCGATCCCTAGTTCAGCTTCAGTTCGCTGATCGCGCGCTGCTGGTCGGACTGATGTTTGAGCACCACCCCCAGGGTGGCGGCGATCATCTCGTCGTCGATGGTGTCCATGCCCAGCGCCAGCACGGTGCGGGCCCAGTCGATCGTCTCGGCGACCGAGGGCAGTTTCTTGAGTTGCATACCGCGCAACACCCCGACGATGCGCACCAGTTCCGATGCGATCCGCTCCGGGAGCTCCGGCACCCGGGACAGCAGGATGCGCCGCTCCAGATCCGGATCGGGGAAGTCGATGTGCAGGAACAGGCAGCGGCGCTTCAGCGCCTCGGACAACTCCCGGGTGGCGTTGGAGGTGAGCACGACGAACGGGATGCGCTCGGCGGTGATGGTGCCCAGTTCCGGCACGGTCACCGCGAAATCGGAGAGCACCTCCAGCAGCAGACCCTCGATCTCGATGTCGGCCTTGTCGGTCTCGTCGATCAGCAGCACCGTCGGCTCGGTGCGCCGGATCGCGGTCAGCAGCGGCCGGGACAGCAGGAATTCCTCACTGAACACATCGTCTTTGGTGCGTTCCCAGGCTTCGCCGCCCGCACCCGCGTTTCCGGCCTGGATTCGCAGGATCTGCTTGGCGTGGTTCCACTCGTACAACGCACGGGCCTCGTCGACGCCCTCATAGCACTGCAACCGGACCAGTTCCGAACCGGTGGCCTGCGCCACCGCCCGGGCCAGTTCGGTCTTGCCCACCCCTGCGGGTCCTTCCACCAGCAGCGGCTTGCCGAGCCGGTCGGCGAGGTAGACCGCGGTCGCGGTCGCGGTGTCGGGCAGATAGCCGGTCTCGGCGAGTCGCCGGGACACATCGTCGATGTCGGCGAACAGCGGCGCCGAGCGGGCAGGAAGGCTCACGGATATCTTCTCCTGTGGGTCAGGCCGGACGGGTGTGGCCGTGCCCCCACACGATCCACTTGGTGGACGTCAGCTCGGGCAGCCCCATCGGGCCCCGGGCGTGCAATTTCTGGGTGGAGATACCGATTTCGGCACCGAACCCGAACTGCTCACCGTCGGTGAAGGCGGTGGAGGCGTTGACCATCACCGCGGCGGCGTCGACCTCGTCGCTGAACTTCTGGGCCGCCGCCAGATCGGTGGTGACGATCGCTTCGGTGTGGCCGGTCCCGTACTCGTTGATGTGCTCGATCGCCGCGTCCAGGCCGTCGACCACGACCAGCGCGATGTCCATCGACAGGAACTCGGCCCGCAGGTCCTCCTCGGACGGGTCACGGCGCACGACGACACCGGCCTGCTCCAGCGCCCCGACCAGCCGCGGCAGCGCCTCATCGGCGATTCCGGCGTCGATCAGCAGCGACTCGGCGGAGTTGCAGACGCTGGGCCGGCGGGTCTTCGAGTTCAGCACGATCCGCTCAGCGATGTCGAGGTCGGCGGCGGAGTGGACGTAGACGTGGCAGTTTCCGGTGCCGGTCTCGATCGTCGGCACCTGCGCGTCACGCACCACCGCCTCGATCAACCCGGCGCCACCCCGCGGGATCACCACGTCGACCAGGCCGCGGGCCTGGATCAGATGCGTCACACTGGCCCGGTCGTCGCTGGGCAGCAGCTGCACCGCGTCGGGGTCGAGCTGTTGTTCGGTCAACGACGCCCGCAGCACCTCCACCAGCGCCGCGTTGGATCGCGCCGCCGACGAGCTGCCGCGCAGCAGCACCGCATTGCCGGACTTCAGCGTCAACCCGAAGGCGTCGACGGTGACGTTGGGCCGTCCCTCGTAGACGATGCCGACCACGCCGAGCGGCACCCGCTGTTGACGGAGTTGCAGACCGTTGGGCAGGGTGCGGCCGCGCAGCACCTCCCCGACCGGGTCGGGCAGGCCGGCGACCTGGCGCAGTCCGGCGGCGATACCGTCGATGCGCTGCGGATTCAGCGCGAGCCGGTCCAGCATCGCCTCCGGTGTGCCGGCGGCCCGGGCGGTCTCGAGATCTTCGGCGTTGGCGGCCAGGATGGCGTCCGCGCCGGCGAGGATCGCGTCGGCGGCGGCGTGCAGGGCTTGATTCTTGACCGTGGTGCCTAGCGTCGCCAGACCACGCGAGGCGCGACGCGCACGACGGGCCGCGTCGTGCACCTGTTGACGCAGCCCGGGCACCGAGGGGGCTTCCACACTCATCTGACCAGGATATCGGTTGTTATGTCATGACGAATGGCGCGGGTGCGCGGGCGGGCGCCCGACCGGCCGGGCGCCGGGCACCGACCGACCGGCGTGCGGCGGGTTGTGCTGGTGCGGTGCGCTCCCTAACGTCCGACATCGTGGCGGCCCGGGTCTGTGTGGTGGGAAGTGTCAACCTCGATCTGACGTTCAACGTCGATGCGCTGCCCGAGCGTGGCGAGACGGTGCTGGCCCACTCGATGTCCTCGGCGCCCGGCGGCAAGGGCGGCAACCAGGCCGTCGCGGCCGCCCGGGCGGGGGCCGACGTTGAGCTCATCGCGGCACTCGGTGACGACGCTGCCGGTGAACGGCTCCGCAGCCATCTGCGCGACAACGGGGTGGGCCTCGACGGGGTCACGACGGTGGCCGGGCCGAGCGGCTCGGCGGTGATCGTGGTCGACTCCGACGCCGAGAACACCATCGTCGTGGCTCCCGGGGCGAACGCGGCGCTGACCATCGACGCCGAGGGTGACGGCGCCGACGACAGCGCCTCGGCCGGCGCGATCATCGCCGCCAGTGACGTGGTGCTGATGCAGCTGGAGATCCCGGCGGCCACCGCGGTGGCGGCGGCGCGCCGGGCGCGCGCCGCCGGCGCGGTCGTCATCGTCAACGCGTCGCCGGCGGGGGCGCCGTCCGCCGAGTTGCAGACGCTGGCCGGGCTCACCGACGTCGTGGTGGTCAACGAAACCGAAGCGCGGCAGTGGCGTTGGCCGGTGCCGCATCTGGTGGTCACCCGCGGCGCGGCCGGGGCCCGCTACCAGGGCGTCGCCGGGGCCTTCGACGTGCCCGCACCGGAGGTCGCGGCGGTGGACAGCACCGGCGCCGGCGATGTGTTCGCCGGGGTGCTGGCCGCCGAGTGGCACACCGGACCGCAGCGGGCGGTGCGGCGGGCGTGTGCGGCGGGCGCGCTGGCGACACTGATTCCCGGCGCCGGCGATTGCGCCCCTTACAGTAAGGCCATCGATGGTGCCATCAGAGGCGACGTGGAGAGGCCAGGAGATCCATGACGAGCACACCGACACCGGACGCACCCCGCCCGCCCCAAGGTGACTGGCTGGGCACGAAGTTCCTGCGGTTCGACCGGGAGGGCCCGTTCGGGATCTGCACACTGGACCGCCCGGAGGCGCGCAATGCGATGACGCCGGCAATGTACTTCGGCATCAAGTACGCGGTCAACCACGTCGGCTCGGATCCGGATCTCGCCGGGCTGCTGATCACCGGCACCGGGGACGTGTTCAGCCCCGGCGGCGACATGGGCGGCGGCGGTGAGGACAACTGGCTGACGTTCGGATCCGCGCTCGGGATGGACGCACTGCCGTTCGACACCCTGCGGCAGTCCGCCAAACCGGTGGTCGCCGCGGTCAACGGGTTGTGTCAGGGCGGCGGACTGCAGATCGCGTTGTGCGCCGACATGGCGGTGGTCAGCGACCGCGCCACCTTCCGGGTGCCGGAGCTGTACCGCGGGATCGCCGACACCTACTACAGCCACATGCTGGCCCGGTTGATCGGCCCGGTGCGCACCCGCGATCTGATGTTCACCGGCCGCACCCTGTCGGCTCAGGAGGCGCTGGACTGGGGGCTGGTCGCGCGGGTCGTACCGCACGACGAGCTGCAGGACGCCGCCCGCGAGGTGCTGGCCCAGTGCTGCCGCACCGCCCCCAGGGCGCGGGCCGTCGTCAAGTCGAGCCTGGACAACTACATCGGGCTGTACGACCGCATCGGGATGCAGTCCAGCCTGGGCGCACCGGAGTCGATCGAGGGGTTTTTGGCGTTCAAGGAACGCCGCTCGCCCGACTGGGTGCACCCGGACCTGCGCATCGACGGCCGGCTGTAGTCACCCCCGAGTCACCCCCGCACGGCGATACAGCCTTACCTGAATACACGATTGGATGTATTGTCGCGGTATGCGCACGATGTGGCCGGCGACGGCCCTGGTCCTCTTCACAGTGTTCGCGCTGCTGGGATTCGGTTGGCGCAGTTGGGTCCAATACCGCCGCACCGGTTCGACCGGTTTCCGGGGACTCAGCGGTCGGTTCGGTTCCGCGGAGTGGTTCGCCGGTGTGGGCTTTGTCGCGGCACTGGCGACGGCGGTGCTGGCGCCGATGCTGCAAGCGGTCGGTGTGGTGACGCCGCTGACCGACGCCGGGTGGCTGCACGGAGTCGGGGTCGTACTGGCTGTGGCCGGTATCGCGGCGACGGTCTATGCCCAGATCGATATGGGCGAGTCGTGGCGGATCGGTGTCGATCAGACCGAAACGACGACACTGGTTCGCGGCGGGGTCTTCGGCCTGGTGCGCAACCCGATCTTCACCGCGATGCTGATCTTCGGCTCGGGCGTCGCTCTGGTGACGCCCAATGTCATCGCCGTCCTCGGATTCGCACTGCTGCTCGGCTCCATCCAACTGCAGGTTCGGGTGGTCGAGGAGCCCTATCTGGCAGCGGTGCACGGCGCCGAATACCGCGAATACCTCGCCGAGGTGGGCAGATTCGTCCCTCGCGTGGGCCGAAGACGCACCGACAGCGGGGGGGGTGACCCCTCACCGCTGGGGGATGTCGCGTTCGATCTCGGCCAGCCAGGTGCGCGCCGACATATCCGACGGGGCCCGCCAATCGCCCCGCGGGGACAGCGAACCGCCGGCACTCACCTTCGGTCCGTTGGGCATCGCGGACCGCTTGAACTGGCTGAACGAGTAGAACCGCTGCGCGAACACCTGCAGCCAGTGCCGGATGTCCTCCAAGGAGTACTCGGGGCGTTTGTCCTCCGGATAGCCGGCCGGCCACTCCCCCCGGCTCGCGTCACTCCAGGCGTGCCAGGCCAAGAACGCCACCTTCGACGGCCGGAACCCGTACCGCAGCACCTGGAACAGGGTGAAGTCCTGCAGCACATAAGGACCGATCTTCGCCTCGGTGCTCTGGATCTCCTCGTCCTCGCCGGTCGGGACGAGTTCGGGGCTGATCTCGGTGTCCAGCACCGCCTGCAGCACCTCGTTCACGCTGTCGTCGAACTGTCCCGTCGAGATGACCCACCGGATCAGATGCTGGATCAGCGTTTTCGGCACCCCGGCGTTGACGTTGTAGTGCGACATCTGATCGCCCACCCCGTAGGTCGACCAGCCCAACGCCAGCTCGGAGAGATCACCGGTGCCCAACACGATTCCGCCGCGCTGACTGGCCAGCCGGAACAGATAGTCGGTCCGCAGGCCGGCCTGCACGTTCTCGAAGGTGACGTCGTAGACCTGCTCGCCCTTGGCGAACGGATGACCGATGTTGGTCAGCATCAACTCGGCGGTCGAGGAGATGTCGATGGTCTCGAACGTCACGCCGAGTGCCTCGGCGAGCCGGATCGCATTGCGTTTGGTGCGTTCTCCGGTCGCGAAGCCGGGCAGGGTGAACGCGAGGATGTCGCTGCGCGGCCGGCCCTCCCGGTCCATCGCCTTGGCGGCGACGATCAGCGCATGGGTGGAATCCAGGCCCCCGGAGACGCCGAGCACCACCTTCGGATAGTTCAGTGCCCGCAACCGCTGTTCCAGACCCGCAACCTGGATGTTGTAGGCCTCGTAGCAGTCCTGTTCCAGCCGAGCCGGATCCGAGGGGACGAACGGGAACCGCTGCACATCGCGACGCAGACCGATGTCTTCGGTGGGCGGATCGAGCACGAACTCGACCCGGCGGAAGAGCGTCTCGTCGATGCCGTGATGCCGCCGGTTGTCGTCGAAGGTGCCCATCCGGATCCGCTCATTGCGCAGCAACTCCAGATCCACGTCGGCCACCGAGCGGCGCTCCCCCTGCGGGAACCGCTCCGACTGGGCCAGGCAGACACCGTTCTCCCACACCATGGTCTGGCCGTCCCAGGCCAGATCGGTGGTCGACTCACCCGCCCCGGCCGCGGCATACACGTAAGCGGCCAGACACCGCGACGACGCCGACCGGGCCAGCAGGCTCCGGTCCTCGGCCCGCCCGATGGTGATCGGGCTGCCGGACAGGTTCGCCAGCACCGTCGCACCCGCCAACGCGGCTTCGGCACTCGGCGGCACCGGAACGAACATGTCCTCACAGATCTCCACATGCAGGACGAACCCGGGCATATCGGCGGCGGCGAACAACAGGTTCGGCCCGAACGGCACCTCCTGATCACCGATCCGGATCTCCCCCCGTTCGGTGTCGCCGGCTGCGATCTGGCGGCTCTCGTAGAACTCGCGGTAGGTGGGCAGGTACGACTTCGGCACGACCCCCAGCACCTGGCCGCGGTGGATCACCACCGCGGTGTTGTAGATGCGGTGCCGGTATCGCAACGGCGCACCGACGACCAGCACCGGCATCAGCTGCGTGGACCGGTCGATGACGTCGAGCAACGCCTCCTCCACCGCGTCCAGCAGCGCGTCCTGCATGACGATGTCCTCGATCGAATACCCGGTCAGGGTGAGCTCGGGGAACACCGCCAGCGCCGCGCTGTCCTCGTGGCAGTCGCGCGCCAACCGCAGCACCGCCTCGGCGTTGACGGCCGGATCGGCCAGCACCGTGTGATGGGTGCACGCGGCGACCCGGACGAAGCCGTGACGGTATGCCGAGTAGAAGTTCATGCCTCATTGTTGCCCGGAACCTCCGCTGGGTATGCAGACGACATGAGTGACACCGCCGTGGTCGTGGTCGACATGTTCAACACCTACGACCATGAGGACGCCGAACTGCTGACCCCGAACGTGGAATCGATCCTCGATCCGCTGGCCAAGCTCATCGCCGAGGCCCGCCACCGCGACGACGTCGACCTGATCTATGTCAACGACAATCACGGTGACTTCACCGCCGAGTTCAGCGATGTCGTACGCACGGCGCTGGACGGCGCCCGCCCCGATCTGGTCCGCCCGATCGTGCCAGATGACGGTTGCCGGGCCCTGTTGAAGGTGCGGCACAGCGTGTTCTACGCCACCGCGCTGGAGTACCTGCTGACCCGGTTGTCGGCCAGACGGGTCATCCTCACCGGTCAGGTCACCGAGCAGTGCATTCTCTACAGCGCACTGGACGCCTATGTGCGCCACTTCGAGGTCGTCGTCCCGCCCGACGCGGTGGCCCACATCGACGCCGGTCTGGGCGAGGCGGCGCTGCAGATGATGGCCCGGAACATGAGCGCGGAGCTGCCGCCCTCGGCTGACTGCCTGCCCTGACCCGGCCGCGGGCAGATCCACCTAGGCTGGAGCGCGTGGATGCCCCCGAACTGATCGCCGCGCTGCGGGGCCGTCGCCTCGCGGTGCTCACCGGCGCCGGCATCTCCACCGATTCGGGCATCCCCGACTACCGCGGTCCGGACTCGCCGCCGAGCAACCCGATGACGATCCAGCAGTTCACCTCCGACCCGGCGTTCCGGCAGCGATACTGGGCGCGCAACCACATCGGCTGGCGGCACATGGATCAGACGCTGCCCAACGCCGGGCACCGGGCGTTGGCGGCGCTGGAGGCGGCGGGGGTGGTGACGGGGCTGATCACCCAGAACGTGGACCGGCTGCACACCAAGGCCGGCAGCCGCACCGTGATCGAACTACATGGCAGCTATGACCGGGTGATCTGCCTGGACTGCCGCCACACCATGTCCCGCGCCGCGCTGGCCGAGCTGCTGGAGGCGGCCAATCCGGGTTTCCTCGAGCGCCCCGAAGCGGTGGGCGGCATCGCGGTGGCCCCGGACGCCGATGCGGTGGTGGCCGAGACCGGCTCGTTCCGGGTCATCGACTGTCCCCGCTGCGCCGGAATGCTCAAACCCGACATCGTCTACTTCGGTGAGAACGTGCCGAAACAACGGGTGCTGAAGGCACTCTGCATGGTCGATCAAGCGGACGCGCTGTTGGTGGCCGGGTCGTCGTTGACGGTGTTCTCCGGTTTCCGGTTCGTCAGACACGCCGCCTCGCTCGGGTTGCCGATCGCGATCATCAACCGCGGCCCGACCCGCGGCGACGAGCTGGCCACGGTCAAGGTGGACGCCGGATGCAGTGAGATGCTGGCGCTGCTGAGTTGCGAATTGGGCGTGCTCACGACCGCTGAGCGATCGTAACCACGCCGAAATCGCTAGACAGCGACCAGATCGTCGGCGTGGACGGCCGGCCGGCGCATGTCCGGCGGTAGCTCCGAGGTGGACCGGCCGGTCATCTTCGCCAGTTCGGTGGCGTCGTAGGCCACCACCCCGCGCGCGACCATGGTGGAATCCGGGCCGCGCAGCTCCACCACGTCACCGCCGTAGAACCGGCCGGACAGCGCCGTGATACCGGCCGGCAACAGCGAACGGCGGTGGCGCACAACCGCATTCACTGCACCCTCGTCGAGGGTCAGGGATCCGGCGGCCTCCGCGGCGTAACGCACCCAGAACTTGCGCGCCGACATCCGCTCCGGGCGGGCCGCGAACACGGTGCCCACCGACGCGTCGGTCAGCGCGGTGGCGGCATCGCCGGCCGCGGCCAGCAGCACCGGCACGCCGGCATCGGACGCCAGCAGCGCCGACGACAGCTTCGACGCCATACCACCGGTGCCCAGACGACTGCCCTCGCCGGCGATCACGCCCTCGAGGTCCTCCGGGCCGGTGACCTCCGCAATGAACCGGGCATCGGATTTGCGCGGATCGGTGGTGTAGAGCCCGTCGATGTCACTGAGCAGGATCAGGGCATCGGCCCCCACCAGGTGCGCGACCAGCGCCGACAGCCGATCGTTGTCGCCGAACCGGATCTCGTTGGTGGCCACGGTGTCGTTCTCGTTGACGATGGGCACCGCGTGCAGTGTCCGCAGCCGGTCCAGGGTGCGCTGGGCGTTGGTGTGCTGCACCCGCATCGAGATGTCGTGTGCGGTCAGCAGCACCTGCCCGACGGTGCGGTCGTAGCGGGCGAACGCCTTGCTCCACGAGTTGATCAGCGCCACCTGGCCGACGCTGGCCGCGGCCTGTTTGGTGGCCAGTTCGGTGGGCCGCTTGGTCAGGCCGAGCGGTTCGATACCAGCGGCGATGGCACCCGACGACACGATGACCACATCGGACCCGGCCCGCATGCGGCGCTCGATCGCATCGGCCAGGGTGGCCAGCCGGGAATCGTCGAACATCCCCGACGGGGTGGTCAGCGCCGTGGTGCCGATCTTGATCACCACCCGCCGGGCGGTACGGATCGCGTCGCGGTGCCGGCTCATGGCTCACCACCCGGTTCCCGACGGGCACGACGGGCGGCCTTGCGCTCCGCGGCGGTCACCCGCTCACTCTGCTCGAGCCGCGCGTCGGTGCCCCGGCCGGACAGCGGCACGTCATCGACCCCGGCCGGTGTCTGCGGTTCCCACTCGAACGTCATGTCACCGATGGTGACCTCACAACCGGGCTCCGCACCCAACTGCAGCAGCTCCTCCTCGACACCGAGCCGGGCCAGCCGGTCCGCCAGATAGCCGACCGCCTCGTCGTTGTTGAAATCCGTTTGGGTAACCCATCTTTCGGGCCTCACCCCACGGACGACGAACCCGCCCTCCCCGTCAGGATGGACGGTGAATCCGGTCTCATCCACCGGCACGGGCCGGATCACCGGCCGCCGCGGCGCCACCTCCGGTTGCGATGCGCGGTACTGCTTCACCATCTCCCACAACGCGAACACCAAGGGCCGCAAGCCCTCCCGGGTGGCCGTCGACACCAGGAACACCGGCCAGCCGAACCGCTGCACGATCTCGTCGCGGACGAATTCGGCCAGTTCCCGGGCCTCGGGAACGTCGATCTTGTTGAGCACCACCGCACGGGGCCGTTCGGTGAGATCACCCAGCTCCGAATCACCCTGCAATGTCGGCGTGTACGCGGCGAGCTCGTTCTCCAACGTCTCGATGTCCGACACCGGGTCCCGCCCGAGCTCCAGGGTCGCGCAGTCCACCACGTGCACCAACACCGCACAACGCTCGATGTGCCGCAGGAAATCCAGCCCCAGCCCCCGTCCCTCCGACGCCCCCGGGATCAGACCGGGCACATCGGCGACGGTGAAGGTCTCGTCGCCGGCGGACACCACACCGAGGTTGGGGGTCAGTGTGGTGAACGGGTAGTCGGCGATCTTCGGTTTGGCCGCCGAGATCGTCGACACCAGTGACGACTTCCCTGCGGACGGATAGCCGATCAGGCCGACGTCCGCGACGGTCTTGAGTTCCAGAACCAGATCGCGGGCCTGGCCGGGTTCACCGAGCAGCGCGAACCCGGGGGCCTTGCGGGCGCGGGACGCCAGCGCGGCGTTACCGAGTCCACCGCGCCCACCCTCGGCGGCGACGAATCGGGTGCCGGCGCCGGTCAGGTCCGCCAGCAGGTTGCCGTGCTCATCGAGGACCACGGTGCCGTCGGGCACCTTCACCTCGAGGTCGGCGCCGGCGGCGCCGTCCCGGTTGCTGCCCTGCCCCGGCTTGCCCGAGGGGGCGACCACGTGGGGATGGAAGTGGAAGTCGAGCAGGGTGTGCACCTGCGGATCGACCACCAGGATCACACTGCCGCCGCGGCCACCGTTGCCGCCATCGGGCCCGCCGAGCGGTTTGAACTTCTCGCGGTGCACGGAGGCGCAGCCATGCCCGCCGTTGCCCGCGCGCACATGGATGACTACGCGGTCAACGAACCGAGGCATCTGAACTTCACTCCTTACGAACGTAACGCTACGGCGACCTCAGGCTTCGCGGGCCGCCGTGGCGTTACCTCGCGAAGCTCAGGCCTCCGGTCGGCTGGCTGGTACGACGCTGACGACTTTGCGTCCGCGCTTGCTGGCGAACTCGACCGCACCGGGAGCGGTGGCGAACAGGGTGTCGTCACCGCCGCGGCCGACGTTCAGGCCGGGGTGGAAGCGGGTGCCGCGCTGCCGCACCAGGATCTCGCCGGCCTTGACGATCTGGCCGCCGAACCGCTTGACGCCGAGTCGCTTGGCGGCTGAATCCCGGCCGTTGCGTGAGCTGGAAGCGCCCTTCTTGGTTGCCATGTCTGTCGCCTCCTACTTGATCCCGGTGACCTTCAGTACGGTCAGCTGCTGCCGGTGGCCCTGCCGCTTGTGGTACCTGGTCTTGTTCTTGAACTTGTGGATGCGGATCTTCGGGCCCTTGATGTGCTCGAGCACCTCGCCGGTGACGGCGACCTTCTCCAGCTCCTTGGCATCGCTGGTCACCTTGGCTCCGTCGACCACCAGCGCGACCGGCAGCGACACCGCGGAACCGGGTTCGGAATCGAGCTTCTCCACCTTGACCACGTCTCCGACGGCGACCTTGTACTGTTTGCCGCCGGTCTTGACGATTGCGTACGTGGCCTTCTCGGCTGCCATCACGTCCTCTATCTCGTGTCTGCTGCTATGCACGCGCCACCGCGGGGCGTGCGGGTCGGTCTGGGTGCGGATCCGCGGGTTACGGCAGGACCCACCGTCGCTCAGGTCTCCAGGCCCCGGCGACAACTGCTCAAGGGTACGTGAGCAGCAACGAAGCGGTCAAACCGGCACCGGGTCCGTCGGCGGTCCGTCAGCTCTGCACCGGCGGGCCCGCGGGTCGGACCGCGGCCCGGCGCCGCGGCCGCCGCGTCACGGTCGGCGCCGCATAGCGCCCCGCGGCGCGGTCGTCCCCCGAATCCTCGTCGTCGGCGTCGGCGTCCGAGTCGGAGTCGGCGTCGGCGTCGGCGTCGTAGGGGTCTTCGTAGGAATCGACATCCTCATCGGCCTCCTCGTCATCGGGGTCGCCGTTGAGCACTTCGATGTCGTCGTCGAGGTCCTCGTCGAGGTCGACGTCGATCTCCCCGTCCTCGAGATCCTCATCGTCATCCTCATCGTCGAGGTCCCCGTTCTCGAGGTCCCCGTCTTCCAGATCCTCGTCTTCATCCTCGTCGTCGAGGTACTCGTCCTCGAGGTCCCCGTTCGCCAGATCCTCGTCGTCCAGATCCCCGGCGGAAGCCTGGGCGTCTCCCGACACCGCGGTCCGGACTCTCTCGGCCCGGGTGGCCGCGGCGGCTTCGGTCTCGACTCCGTCCGGAGTCGCCTCCTCGACGCCGTCCTGAGCCCCCACCTTGGCACGGTCCTCCGCGGCGACCTTTTCCTTGACCTTCGCCGCGACCTTCGCCGCGTCCTTGCCGCCGTCTCCGGTCTCCTCGGTGTCGTCCTTGGCTTCCGAGTCGGCACGTTCACTGGCCGCGGCCATCGCCTTGAACAACGGATGCTCGCCGGGCGGATGCGGTGGCACCTTGACCACCTGCACATCGTCGGAGCGGCTGCGCTTACTGCGTTTGCTGCGCCGCGACCCGGAGTCGGACCGGCGGCTGGGCTGCGCGGAGTCCACCGGATCGGTGTGCAGCACGATGCCCCGCCCGTTGCAGTGCGTACACGTGGTGGAGAACGCCTCCAGCAGCCCGGTGCCCAGACGTTTGCGGGTGAGCTGGACCAGCCCCAGGGAGGTCACCTCGGAGACCTGGTGGCGGGTGCGGTCCCGGGCCAGCGCCTCGGTCAGCCGCCGCAGCACCAGATCCCGGTTGGACTCCAGCACCATGTCGATGAAGTCGATCACCACGATGCCGCCGATGTCCCGCAGCCGCAGCTGCCGCACGATCTCCTCGGCGGCCTCGAGGTTGTTGCGGGTGACGGTCTGTTCCAGGTTGCCGCCCGATCCGGTGAACTTCCCGGTGTTGACGTCGATGACCGTCATCGCCTCGGTGCGGTCGATCACCAGCGTGCCGCCCGACGGCAGCCACACCTTGCGGTCCATGGCCTTCGCCAGCTGCTCGTCGATGCGGTGCACCGCAAACACGTCCGGGCCGTCTTCGCTGGCCGGTTCGTACTTCGTCAACCGCGGCATCAGATCCGGCGCGACCGTGCTCACGTACTCGTTGATGGTGTTCCAGGCGTGGTCGCCGGAGACAATCAACCGGGAGAAGTCCTCGTTGAACAGATCGCGGATGACCTTGACCAGCACGTCGGGCTCTTCGTAGAGCGCGACCGCCTGACCGGCCTTCTTCTCGGTGAGCTCGGCGGCCTTGGCCTCGATCTGCGTCCAGCGCTCCTGCAGCCGGTTCACATCGGCGCGGATGTCCTCTTCTTTGACGCCCTCGGACGCGGTGCGGATGATGACGCCGGCGTCGGGGGGCACCACTTCACGCAGGATCTCTTTCAGCCGTTGCCGCTCGGTGTCCGGCAGCTTGCGGCTGATGCCGGTCGACGTCGCGCCCGGCACATAGACCAGGTACCGGCCCGCCAGCGACAGCTGAGTGGTGAGGCGGGCGCCCTTGTGCCCGACCGGATCCTTGCTGACCTGGACGACCACATAGTCGCCGGGTTTGAGGGCCTGCTCGATCTTGCGGTTCTGGCCACCGAGTCCGGCGGCCTCCCAGTTCACCTCGCCGGCGTAGAGCACCCCGTTACGGCCGCGGCCGATGTCGACGAACGCCGCCTCCATCGACGGCAACACGTTCTGCACGATGCCGAGATAGATGTTGCCGACCAGCGACGCCGAGGCCGACGAGGTGACGAAGTGCTCGACCACCACGCCGTCTTCGAGCACGGCGATCTGGGTGTAGCGGGCGCCCTGATGGGGTGGTTCGGTGCGGACCTTGTCCCGCACCACCATCACGCGTTCGACCGCTTCGCGGCGGGCCAGGAACTCGGCCTCGCTCAGGATCGGCGGGCGGCGCCGGCCCGCGTCGCGACCGTCGCGACGGCGCTGCCGCTTGGCTTCCAACCGGGTCGACCCGGTGATGCCCTGAATCTCGGAGTGGGCCTGGTCCCGTTCCTCCTTCTCGGTGCGGGGGACCCGTTCGTGGACGACGGTGTTCGGCGGATCGTCCGGCGACACCCCGTTGTCGGTGTCGTCCCCGGAACCGGACTTCCGCCGACGCCGGCGGCGACGACGTCGAGTCGTGCCCTCGGTGGTGGTGGACTCATCGTCACCGCTGTCGTCCGACCCGTCGTCGGACTCGTCGCTCTGGTCGGCGTCGCGCTGGTCGGCGGCCGTGGCGGCCACCTCCTCGGTGTCGCCGCCGCCGGGACCGGTGGAATCGCCGTCGGCGTCGTCACCACTCTGTTCCCCGCGTCCACGGCCCCGGCCCCGCCGGCCACGCCGGCGCCGGCGCGCCGTGGGGCGCCCACCCTGGTCGTCGTCCCCGTCCGGACCGGTGTCGGCCCGGTCATCGCCCCGGTCGTCATCGAGGTCGTCGAAGCCGTCGTCCTCGTCGTCGATGTCGATCTGGATCGGCTTCGGGGCGACGAACAACGGCAGGTAGTCCGGACGGTCGTCATCCTGCGGTGCCGCTGTCTGGGCCGTCGTATGGGCCGTTGTCTGGGCCTGGAAGGTCTCGGGGGCCTCGGGCGCGGCGGTCTCGACCCCGCCGCTGACCGGGCCGTCGGTCACCTCGGTGGGGGTCACCTCAACGGACGCTGCCGCATCCTCTGCGGGTGGGTCGTCCACGGTCACTGCCGGGGGAACCGGCTCCACCGCCGAATCGGGTGGGTCGACCTGCGGCTCGATCGGGGCCGCGATCGGATCGACGGACGTGGGTTCGGGCTTCTGGGGACCGGTCTCCTCCGGGCCGGCGTCCTCCGGGCCGGCGTCCTCCGGGCCGGGATTCTCCTGGCCGGCGCTTTCCGTACTGCTGTCCTCGGGGCTGCTGTCCTCGGGGCCGGCGGCCAGCACCTCGCGCACCCGGTCCGCCTCCTCCGGCCCCACGGTGGAGTGCGCACTGCGCACCCGGCCGTCGAACCGGCTCAGCACATCAAGCACCTGCCTGCTGGTGGTGCCGAGCGCCCTGGCCAGCGAATGGACCCTCAGCCGCTCCGGTTGGGGCTGCCCAGCACTGAGAACAGGGTTCCCAGCGGGCGGTGATGCTGTGGATAGGCTTTCGGTCGAGGCTTGAGTTTCGTCACTGTCGGCCACGTATTCTCCTCAAGCCCCCGGGCGCGTCGCAACGACGCGGCCACGCGAGGGCTTCCGCTATTGGCCCGGGGCACGCAACGCCCAGGCTTGTGATGGTCTCGCGCCAAGCGATTCACAGAACCCTCCCAGCGCCTTTTCGTACGAATGATGGCTGGACGGTCGGCGCCGCACCGGGTAGGTGGTCGCACACGTCTAAGTCTTCATTCGGGTGGCCGCACCGGGTCGGGAACGGTCACCCGCGTTCAGTATCCCACATCACCGTCCGCCTACCCACGAGGCGGCGGACGGCGGGCGGACGGTTGTCAGCGACCGGGGAACCAGAGTTCGATCTCGCGGGCGGCCGACTCGGGCGAATCCGAGCCGTGCACCAGGTTGAACTGGGTCTCCAGACCGAAATCCCCGCGGATGGTGCCGGGCGTCGCCTTCTCGACCGGATCGGTCCCGCCGGCGAGTTGCCGGAACGCCGCGATGGCCCGCGGCCCCTCCACGATGGCGGCCACCACCGGTCCCGACGTGATGAACTCCAGCAGGGAGTCGAAGAACGGCTTCCCGTCGTGCTCGGCGTAGTGGCGACGAGCCAGCTCGTCACTGACGGTCCGCAGCTCCAGCGCCGCGATGGTCAGACCTTTGCTTTCGATTCGGCTGAGGATTTCGCCCACCAGGCGCCGTTGCACACCGTCCGGTTTGATCAAGACGAGGGTTCGCTCAGTCACGGCGCTCAGCGTACCGGTCACTCCTCGCCGGCCTGTTGCCCAGGGAGCTCTCCGCGCGCCTCCCGGCGTTTGACCTCGGCGCGCAAGTAGGCGATGAACAGCCACACGGCCAGGAACAACACCCCCACGAAGCCGATCGCGCCGTGCACCAGCACGCCCGCGATGACCACGAACTGCATCGCGATGTTCACCCAGAGCGCCCACGGGCGGCCCTGCACACCGGCCAACGCCACCAGCGCCAGGGTCAGCGCGACGACGAAGCCGCCGCCGGTCGCGGTGAAGCCGTTTTGAGCCTGCACCACCACCGGCAGGGCGAGCACCATCACGATCGCCTCGAGCAGCAGTGTTCCGGCCATCACCCCGCGGAAGCTGCGCCACGGATCCGGGCGGCGCGCAGGTTGTTCACTCATAGGCTACCTTTTCGGGCTTTTCGGGCTCTTCGGCTTTTCGGGCTATTTCGGGTCGTCGTCGGTCACGCCGTCGGGCAGGCGGTCACTGGGGTTCCTTGCCGAACAGCGAGCGGGCCGCGCCCGCCGTCACCACCGAACCGGTGAACACGATGCCGCTCCCGGAGAAGCCTTCGCCTTCCATTCCGGCGTCCTCGACCAGGGCGGTGGCGGTCTCGATGGCGTCGGCGAGGGTGTCGGCGGTCAGCACGCGCTCCTCGCCGAACCGCTCTTCGGCCCGCGCGGCCAGCACCGGGATCTCCAGAGCGCGTGGCGAGCCGTTGTGGGTGATGATGATCTGGTCGAACACCGGTTCCAGGGCCGCGAGGATGCCGTCCACATCTTTGCCGGCGAGCACCGACACCACCCCGACCAGGAACCGGAAATCGAACTCCGACTGCAGCGTCTCGGCCAGCGCGGCCGCCCCGGCGGGGTTGTGTGCGGCGTCGACGAACACCGTCGGCGCCGAGCGCACCCGCTCCATCCGGCCGGGATTGATCACCGAGGCGAAACCCTCCCGCACCGCGTCGACGTCGAGTTGCCGTTGGGCGCCCGCGCCGAAGAACGCCTCGACGGCGGCCAGTGCCAGGGCGGCGTTGTGTGCCTGATGTTCGCCGTGCAGCGGCAGAAAGATCTCCGAATAGATGCCGCCGAGGCCCCGCAGCTCCAGCATCTGACCGCCGACGGCCACCTGACGCCCGATCACCGCGAACTCCGCGTCCGCCCGGGCGACCACGGCGTCGGCGCGGACCGCCTCCCGCAAGATCGCCTCCATCGCCTCCGGGGGCTGCCGCCCGATCACCGCCACCGTGCTCGGGTCGGTGCCTTCGGGGACCAGTCCGGGATCCTGCCGGGTGATGATCCCCGCCTTCTCGGCGGCGATCTCGGCCACGGTGTCGCCGAGGTAGTCGGTGTGGTCGACGCCGATCGGGGTGATCACCGCGACCGGGGCGTTGACGATGTTGGTCGCGTCCCACCGCCCGCCCATGCCGACCTCGACCACGGCGACGTCCACCGGGGCGTCGGCGAACGCGGCGAACGCCATCGCGGTGACCACCTCGAATTTGCTGAGAGCGGGCCCGCCGGCGGCCTGGGACTGTTTGTCGACCAGTTCGACGAACGGTTCGATCTCGCGGTACACCTCGACGTATCGGGCCGGGCTGATCGGCTCGCCGTCGATGGCGATGCGTTCCACCGCCGACTGCAGGTGCGGGCTGGTGGTTCGGCCGGTGCGGCGGTGCAGGGCCCGCAGCAGGGCGTCGACCATCCGGGCAACCGAGGTCTTGCCGTTCGTTCCGGCGATGTGAATGGTCGGATAGCCACGTTGCGGCGATCCCAGCATCTCCATCAGCGCCGCGATCCGCGCGGTACTGGGATCCAGCTTCGTCTCCGGCCACCGCTGGTCCAGCAGGTGTTCGACCTGCAGTAGGGCTGCGATCTCATCCGGCGTCGGGGCGGGCTGCGTCATCTCCATGCCATTTCAGCAACGCCCGGTCGGCTTCGCCACGTCAGCTGTCTTTCAGCGCGGCCAGCCGCGCCGTGAGCCGGTCCACTTCCTCGGCGGCCAACCGCTGCCGGTTGCGGATCTTCTCCACCACCTCGGCGGGCGCCTTGGCCAAGAACGCCTCGTTCTCCAGTTTCTTGGACGTGCTCTCCAACTCCCTACGGGCGGCGGCCAGGTCCTTCTCCGTGCGGCGCCGCTCGGCCTCCACGTCGACGCTGCCGCGGGTGTCCAGCTCGACCACCACGGTGCCCTTGGACAGCCGGACCTCCAGCGCCGCTGACGGGTTGAAGTCCGCCCCGGCGTCGGTGAGCCAGGCCAGCGCCCGGATCGCCGGCAGCTGGGCCTGCAGATCGGCGCCGGGGATGTCCGACAGCCGGGCCGGGACCTTCTGCCGGTCGGCCAGACCTTGATCGCTGCGGAACCGGCGAACCTCGGTGATCAGCCGCTGCATATCGGCGACACGTTGCGCCGCAATGGAATCCAGCGAGAATCCGGACGGTTGCGGCCACTTGGCGATGACCAGCGACTCACCGTCGGTCAACGTCTTCCACAGCTTCTCGGTGACGAACGGCATCACCGGATGCAGCAGTTTCAGCAGGGTGTCCAGCACCGCCGCGAGAACCGCAGTGGTATGTGAAATCCCTTCGGACAACTGGACTTTGGCCAGCTCAACATACCAGTCGCAGAACTCGTCCCAGGCGAAGTGGTACAGCGTCTCGCAGGCCCGGCTGAACTCGTAGCTGTCGAAGGCCGAGTCGACCTCGGTGCGCACCTCCTCCAGCCGACCCAGGATCCAGCGGTCGGCGTCGGTCAGCTCGGCGGCGTCCGGCAGCGGCGCCGGTGCGGCGCCGTTGAGCAGCGCGAACCGGGTCGCGTTGAACAGCTTCGTGACGAAGTTCCGCGACGCGCGGGCGTGGTCGTCGCCGATCGACAGGTCGCTGCCCGGGCTGGCGCCCCGGGCCAGGGTGAACCGCAACGCGTCGGCGCCGTAGGTCTGGACCCAGTCCAGCGGGTCGATGCCGTTGCCCGCCGACTTGCTCATCTTGCGCCCGTGCTTGTCCCGGATCAGCCCGTGCAGGAACACATTCCGGAACGGCACCTGCGGCCCGCGGGCACCGTCGAGGGTGATGGCCGGATGATCGCCGACGAATGTGCCGAACATCATCATCCGGGCCACCCAGAAGAACAGGATGTCGTAACCCGTGACCAGCACATCGGTGGGATAGAACTTGGCCAGCTCGGGGGTGTGGTCCGGCCAGCCCATGGTGGAGAACGGCCACAGCGCCGACGAGAACCAGGTGTCCAGCACATCGGGATCCTGTTCCCAGCCCTCCGGCGGGGTCTCGTCCGGACCGACGCACACCTTCTCCCCGTTGGGGCCGTGCCAGATCGGGATGCGGTGGCCCCACCACAGCTGCCGGGAGATGCACCAGTCGTGCATGTCGTCCACCCAGGCGAACCACCGGGGTTCCAGGCTCTTGGGATGAATCACGGTCTCGCCGTTGCGCACCGCGTCACCGGCCGCCTTGGCCAGATCCGCCACCTTGACCCACCACTGCAGGCTCAGCCGCGGCTCGATCGGCTCACCGCTGCGTTCGGAGTGCCCGACGCTGTGCACGTAGGGCCGCTTCTCCGCGACGATGCGGCCCTGCTCGGCCAGCGCCTCACGCACCTTGACCCGGGCCTCGAAGCGGTCCATACCGTCGAACTGCGTTCCGGTGTCGGCGATCCGGCCGCGGGTGTCCATGATCGTGATCATCGGCAGCCCGTGCCGCATCCCGATCTCGAAGTCGTTCGGGTCGTGTGCGGGGGTGACCTTGACCGCACCGCTGCCGAACTCGGGGTCGACGTGTTCGTCGGCGACGATCACCAGCTCACGGTCCAGGAACGGATGCGGCAGGGTCTTTCCGACCAGGTGCTTGTAGCGCTCGTCCTCGGGATGGACCGCGATCGCGGTGTCACCGAGCATGGTCTCCAGCCGGGTCGTGGCGACCACGATGTGCGGCTCGTCGTCCGACATCGAGCCGTAGCGGAACGACACCAGCTCACCCTCGACGTCCTCGTATTTGACCTCGAGGTCGGAGATCGCGGTCTGGAGCACCGGCGACCAGTTGACCAGCCGTTCGGCCTGGTAGATCAGGCCGGCGTCGTAGAGCTGTTTGAAGATGGTGCGGACCGCGCGGGACAGGCCCTCGTCCATGGTGAACCGGTCCCGGCTCCAGTCCACCCCGTCGCCGAGACGGCGCATCTGGGCGCCGATGGTGCCACCGGACTGCCGCTTCCACTCCCACACCTTCTCGATGAACTTCTCCCGGCCCAGGTCCTCCTTGCGGATGCCCTGGGCGGCGAGTTGCTTCTCGACGACGGTCTGGGTGGCGATGCCGGCGTGGTCCATCCCCGGCAGCCACAGCACCTCGTAACCCTGCATGCGCTTACGCCGGGTCAGGGCGTCCATCAGGGTGTGGTCCAGCGCGTGGCCCATGTGCAGGCTGCCGGTGACGTTGGGGGGCGGCAGCACGATCGAGTACGACGGCTTGCTGCTCGACGGGTCGGCGGTGAAATACCCGGCGCGAACCCAGCCTTCGTACAGCTCCGTCTCCACGGCAGCGGGGTCCCAGGTCTTGGGCAGGGATTCCACTCCCGGACGGGGGGCCGGATTCGAGCTATTGGTCACTGCCACATTCTAGGAAGTCCGAAAGAGTGCCCGGCGGGCACGGTGGCCCGCCGCCGGTTCACGCCAGCCGCTCGACCGTCAGTGTGACGCCGGCCGCGGGCAGTCGGGTCAGCAGCACGTCCCCCATGGCGGCGGCCGGGGTCAGCACTCCGCGCAGATCGCTGAGTTTGTCGCGGTCCAGCGCCAGCGCCAGACCGCTCTCCCCGAGCAGCACCGACGTCGCCTGGTAGCCGGGATCGCCCTGCTGGGACATGCGGGCGACATACCGGGCGCCGGTCGTGGTGGTGGTGTAGGTCTCGACGGTGTAGTGCCCGCGTTCCCGGGTCCGTTCGCTCGGGCCGGTGCCCGGTTTGGGCATCACCTTCTCGATCAGCCGGTCCGGCACCCGGTGGAAGAACCGGCTGCCCAGACCGAAGGCGGCGGCGTTGCCGGCGGTGGCCAGCGCCGCGGCCACCGGGGCGGCGATCGACTTGCCGAGGCTCATCTGCTCGGCGTACTCGAACCGCCGGCCGTAGGCGTAGTCGAGTAAAGCGTTGGTGCGCCGAACGATTCGGGTGTTGGCCACTGCCATCACGAACGCCCCGGTCCAGTAGCCCTCGAGTTCCGGAGCGATCTCCCCGCCGCGCCGCCACCGGATGTCGGGTTGGCCGCCGAGTTCCGGTTCGGCCGCGCGGTCCGGGGACAGCGTGTACGGGTCGGTCATCAGCCGCCGCGCCTCCGGATCCTCCGATGCGGTGCGCATCACCTCCAACATCGAAGCCGCGGTGCCGCCGGACACCCCGCCGGCGAAGCGGCGCACCACCAGATTGGTGTCGCCGAGCTCACCGGTGCCGTCCTCGACGGCACGCCGGTACAGCGCGTACACCGTGATGTCGGACGGGATCGAGTCGAATCCGCAGGAGTGCACGATCCGGGCCCCGTTGTCGGCGGCCTGCTTGTGGTACAGATCGATCGCGCGGCGGATGAACATGGTCTCGCCGGTCAGGTCGGCATAGTCGGTGCCGGCGACCGCGCAGGCCGCCACCAGCGGCATCCCGTATTTCGTGTAGGGCCCGACCGTGGTGACCACCACCTGGGTGCGCGACGCGAGCTCATCGAGGGTGGCCGGCTGGTCCGCGTCGGCGGTGAGCAGCGGCCAGGATGCCGCGGCCTCCCCCAGCGACTCGCGCACCGCCGCCAGCTTCTGCTCGGATCTGCCGGCCAGCGCGATCCGTGCCCCGACGCCGGCGCTCGCCAGGTAGCGGGCGGTGAGTTTCCCGACGAATCCGGTGGCTCCGTATAGGACGATGTCGAATTCCCGCTGCGCAGCTGTCATGGTTTTCGACGCTACCGGAGCAACCGCGGCCGGCACCGCCCGAATGGCGGCCGGAATCGCGGCCGGCGGCCGGGTCGGTCAGCCCAGGGTCTCCGGCGGCTCGACATCGCGGCCCAGCACGTGCCGGGCCAGGAACGCGATCACCACCTGATACCACAGCTTGGCGTGTTGCGGCTTGAGCACCCAGTGGTTCTCGCTCGGGAAGTAGAGGAAGCGGTGCGGGCTGACACCGTCGGCGTCGGCGGCCGGCTTCGAGCGGTGCAGCAGGTCGTACCACAGCCGCAGAGCCTCGCCGATCGGGACGCGGTAGTCCTTGTCGCCGTGGATGACCAACATCGGGGTGGCGATGTTCGCGACGTGTCGATGCGGTGAGTTGCGTTCGGCCATCTGCGGTGTCATCTCCCGGCCCCACCAGTAGGCGCTGTCGGTGGTGCCGCCGAACTGGTCGAGCGCCCACAGGCCGGCGTGGGTGACGATGGCGTCGAACCGGTCGGTGTGCCCGGCGATCCAGTTGGCCATGTAGCCGCCGAAGGAGCCGCCCATCGCCGCGGTGCGGGTGCCGTCGATCCGCGGATCCGCCGTCGCCGCGTCGACCGCGGCGAGCAGATCGGTGTAGGGCTCGGCGCCCCAGGCACCCCATCCGCGCTGGATGAACTCCTGTCCGTATCCGGTCGACAGACCCGGATCGGGCAACAACACGGCGTACCCCTGCGCCGCCAGCAGCCACGGATTCCACCGCCAGTGCCAGGAGTTCCAGCTGCCCAGCGGGCCACCGTGGATCCACAGCAGCAGCGGCGCCGGGTCGTCGCGCTCGGGCAGCACCAGCCAGGCTCGGATCGGGGTGCCGTCACCGGCGGACGCGACCAGTTCGGTGACGGTGCCGGGCAGGCGGGGACGGTCCACGCACGGGATCTCGGTGACGGTGCCGTCCGGGTCGATCCGCACCGGATGGGGCGGTGCGGCGTAACTGCTGCGCAACGCGAAGATCACCCCGCCGGGCGCGGGGCACACATCGGTGTAGGCGTGATCGTCGTGGGTGAGCCGGGTGACGGCCCCGGTGTCCGGGTCGACCCGGAAGATCGGCCGCCGCCCGTGGTCGTCGGCGGTGACCAGCAGCGCCGTCCCGTCCACCGTCCAGCTCACCGTCTCGGGCCAGCGATCCCAGTCCTCGGTGAGCACCTGCGGTTCGGAGCCGAACCGCAGCCGGCAGAGGGTCACCCGCGGCGCGGTGTCCGGGGTGGGCAGGGTCTCGCGCAGGTACGCCACCGCGGTGCCGTCGGGTGAGATCGCAGGTGAACCGAGGTTCGCCTCCGGCTCGGACAGCAGCGTGCTGCGCTCGCCGGTGGCGCGGTCGATGCGCACCAGCGTGACCCGGCGGGCCGCACCGGCTTCGGGCACCGCCCAAGTGGTGATGACGAACCGGCCGTCGGCGCTGACGTCGAAGGCCACCTCCCGCAGTCCGTCGCCGGGTCGCGGCGACAGGTCCCGCGGGCCGTCGGCGTCGAGCAGATGCGGCTGATCGGGTCCCAGGTCGTGGTCCCAGTGCCGCACCGGATAGCCGCTGTGCAGTATCGCCGTGATCTTGTTGTCCCGCCGCAACCCGCGTAGCCGGCGGTCGTCGTCGATGTCGGCGGCCGACGGCAGCATCGGCGCGGCAACCACGGTGGCCGGCGCGTTGCGGGCGGTGCGCACCGCGCTGATGGCGCCGGGCAGGGCCAGCTCGCTGACCGCTTCGCCGCCGACGGCCGGCAGCCGCCACAGCGTGACGGGCGGGTCGCCCTCGCTGCCCGCAGCGTCGGCACCGGCCCGGTTCTCACCGCCGGGTGCCGCCGGGAGGGGCCGAGCGGCCAGGAACAGCAGGTCGCCCTCGCCGGTGAACGCCGGGGAGCTCTCCCCCTTGGCGCCGCGCGTCAGCCGCCGCGCCGGTCGCTGCCCGGCCGGGTCGAGTTCCCACAGTGCGGTGACGAACGCGGTGCGGTCCGCGTCGAGTTCGGCGATGGTGGTCACCAGCCGGGAGCCGTCCGGTGCCACGGCCAACCCGGACACCCGTGGCACGGCGAGATAGTCGTCGAGGTCGTAGAACGGCGTCGGGGAGGTCACCTGTCTGTTGGTAGCACCCCGCTGTCGGCAGCACCAACGCCGCGTGCGCCGCGGCGCACCCCGGTTGGATTACCGGATGGTGTCGCGCGTGGCGGTTCAGCCGACACCCAGCGGGGTCAGGAAGGCCGCGCAGACCTGACGCAGATCCACCAGGCCGAGCACCGCACCCGGGCGGATGGCGCCGCAACCGGTGGTCGCGGTGGGGGTCGAGGCCGGAACGCCGCCGGCCGCGGGGGCGCCGGGGGTCCGGAACACGGCCGGGCGGGTGCCGTGGGCCCCGCACTTCGGCCATGCCTTGAGACCCTGGCTGGCCAGCACCCGTTCGGCGACGCGGATCTGCTCCTCGCGTGAGGCCCTGGCCGGTGAACCGGTGCCACCGTGGGCAGCCCAGGTGGACGGCTTGAACTGAAGTCCGCCGTAGAAACCGTTGCCGGTGTCGGAGGCCCAGTTGCCGCCCGACTCACACTGGGCGATCGCGTCCCAGTTCACCGTGTCCGCCTGCGCGGTGGCAGTGCTGAGCACCATCGGCACCAGCGCGAGCGCGGCAGTGCCCGCGATCAACAGGAGGGCTCTCTTCAGGCTGCTCGTCAACGCCTTGCGGATGTTGTTCATGCTTGCGGTCCTTCCCCGACCTCTGACACCAGGCCCGCGTCGCGGAGCGGTTCACGTTCCCGCCGCGGTTACCCGGCATGTCGGGTGACCCATCTCACTTCGTTACCACCGAGGCGCAAGTTTTAGCCGATACTTATCTGACGTAAGAGCGTGATGAGAAAGATGAGGCGGCGCCGGGAAATTTCCCGACACCGCCTCATCGATGCTGAAGTTGTGTTATCCGCGCTTCCCGCAGGTGGGCCAGGCACCGATGCCCTGGCTGCGCAGCGTGTTCTCCGCGACGCGGATCTGCTCGGCGCGGCTGGCCTGGTGTGGCATACCGGTGCCACCGTTGGCTCGCCAGGTGCTCAGCGAGAACTGCAGGCCACCGTAGTAGCCGTTGCCGGTGTTGATCGACCAGTTGCCACCGGACTCGCAGGCCGCGATCGCGTCCCAGTTCACGCTGTCCGCACTCGCGGTACCGGCCAGAGCGATCGGGGCCACTGCGAGCGCCCCGGCGAAGGTCGCCAGGCCGAGCGTCTTGCGGATGTGCTTCAAGATTTCGATCCTTTCGCCGAGCGTGCGCCGGCCACTTTCCGCGCTCAGCGGTCGTGGCTGCCTGCGTTCAGGCGGATTCGGGTCGCACCGTCTCCGTCGGGTGCGACAGGGAGGTCGGAACCGTCTGCCGGCGCTTCATGCCCCGGTGACGGCTGGGGCCGGTTGCCCCAAAACTCCCTCACACACAGGTTCGTGGGTTTGAAGTTGTTTGCTCCTTTGCGAAGCCGCTGGGGACGCTACAAAGGCTCGCGGCAATAGTCACGTCGGCCACGCGCCGATATCGGGCAGATAACGAAACAATCACGACGGCGACGCACAAATGTCTACGCAGGTCATACGCGCATTCGTCCGGACGTATAGCGGAAATGCAATGAATTGTTTCTGTGAGTCAAATCACGGGATTTTTGTGACCCCGACCACGAAAAATGCGCCCGAAAAATGTCTCCGACGAGGACTTTTCCGCCACGGCGGGCCGGAATCCCCCCTCGGTGGTGACTTTCGACCCCTGGTCGGGTGTGGATCGGTTCGCTACGGCCGGCCACCGACCGGGATGAGTGCAGTGTGGTGTTTCCGTTGCGCGGCAGACGAACACACCGTTGTCGGGAGGTGGGTCGGACCGGCCGCGGTGCGACTCCGATCCGGATACCCGGTTGGAACATGCTGGTGGTCAAGGGATCACGACACAATTGGCTGCCTCGAGCCCACCGGTCGACGGGCGGCCGGCCGGCGTTTGGGCAGGCCGGGTTCTGCAATTCCCCGCTGTCGTCGAGGCCCGCGGCGTACCGGAATCGGAAGAAAGCAGCAGGTCGGCCCGACTGGGATCGGTAGACGTCCGGCCGAGATTCTAAGGGTGCGAACGAGATTCGTACGACGGTCGGCCAGAGCCATTTCCCGAGAACGTGGCCATTATCTCGATCACTTCAATCGAAAATCACGAAATGTTATCGACGCCGGATCGGCGAGGAATTTCTGAAATACGGCGGACATTTCGTGATTGAGTTAGCTCATCTCATTTGCTGGGCTGATCGTGGTGAGCGACTCGTACTCCGCCGGGGTGTTGACGTTGGTCAGAGCGCGTTGGGCGGGCAGCACGATCTGCTGGGTGTCCGACCGGGTGATCAACGCCTTCATGCTGCGCTCCCCCGCCTCGATCAGCCCGGTGATCCGGTCTGCCAGCGCGGTGCGGTAGATCCCGGCGAGGTACTGTTCCCGTCCGTCCCAGGGCAGGACGATCTCCACACCGGGAATCCGGGCGGCGGGCCCGGCGAGCGTGTCGATCACCTCGGGGGTCAGAAACGGCATGTCGACCGCGCAGACGAACGCCAGTTCACGGCCCGCTTCCGCGGCGGCTCGCAATCCCCGCCCGGTGGCCAGCAGTGGACCGACGCCCCGGAGCTCGTCGCGCAGCACCTCAGCGTCCAGCTCGGGCAGCGCCTGCCCCGGAGCGGCCACCACGAACACCGGCGAACAGCGAGCAGCGACCGCGTTGACGGTGCGCTCGACGAGCGTGCTGCCGTCGTAGACCAGGGTCGCCTTGTCGCGACCCATGCGACGCGAAGCCCCACCGGCCAGCACGACGGCGGCCAGTGGGGTTCGGGACGTCACGTCAGATCAAACTAGTCCACGGTCCAGGTGTCTTTACCGCGCAGCAGCGCCTGCAGCGCCTGCGTGTCGTGGGCCTTGTCCGCCCGGGCGGCGGCGATCTGCGCCCGCGCCGCGTCATCGTAGGTGGGCCGGCTGACCTGCCGGAAGATACCCATCACCATGTGTTCGAGGTTCTGCTCGGACAACCGGGACAGCGCGAACGCGTAGGCCGGGTCGTCGATCTGGGCGTCGTGCACCACGATCTGCTCGGCGGAGACGTCGGCGGTCTTGGCGACCTCGAGGCCGTACCCGGACTGGATCACGCAGTACTCCCCGTTGGCGCCGAAGACGATCGGCTCGCCGTGCTTCAGGTTGATCAGCCGTTCCTCCGAGCCCTCCTTGCGCAGCGCGTCGAAGGATCCGTCGTTGAAGATCGGGCAGTCCTGCATGATCTCGACCAGCGCGGCGCCCCGGTGCTGGGCCGCACCGCGCAGCACCTCGGTCAGGCCCTTGCGGTCGGAGTCCAGCGCCCGGCCCACGAAGGTGGCCTCGGCGCCCAGCGCCAGCGACACCGGGTTGAACGGATGGTCCAACGAGCCCATCGGAGTGGACTTGGTGATCTTGCCCACCTCGGAGGTCGGCGAGTACTGGCCCTTGGTCAGACCGTAGATCCGGTTGTTGAACAACAGGATCGTGATGTTCATGTTCCGGCGCAGCGCGTGGATCAGGTGGTTGCCGCCGATCGACAGCGCGTCACCGTCACCGGTCACCACCCACACCGACAGATCCGGACGGGCCAGCGCGAGACCGGTCGCGATCGTCGGCGCCCGGCCGTGGATCGAGTGGAAACCGTAGGTCTCCAGGTAGTACGGGAACCGGCTGGAGCAGCCGATACCACTGATGAACGCGATGTTCTCGCGGCGCAACCCGAGTTCCGGCAGGAAGTTGCGGATCGTGTTGAGGATGACGTAGTCACCGCATCCGGGGCACCACCGGACCTCCTGGTCGCTGGTGAAGTCCTTGCCCTTCTGGGGCTGGTCGGTGGTGGGCACCCCGGCGGTCTTCGGCAATCCCGCGGGAATGAGCCCCAGATCAGCACCGATCACGTCAGTCGATGCGCTACTCGCTGTAGTCATGCATTTGCTCCCACGCCAGTATCCACGGTGGCCGCCGCCGCCCGTGCGAGTTTGGCCTTGTCTGTTTCCTTTTCGCGCAGCGTTCCGTCCAACGCGGCGTCGATGATGCTCTCGACCTCGTCGGCCAGGAAGGCCATGCCTTCGACCTTGGTGACGGACTGGACGTCCACCAGATACTTGCCCCGGAGCAGCAGCGCGAGCTGTCCGAGGTTCATCTCCGGCAGCACCACCTTCGGGTAGCGACGCAGCACCTCACCCAGGTTGGCCGGGAACGGGTTGAGGTGCCGCAGATGCGCCTGGGCGACCTTGATGCCCCGTTGCCGCGCCCGCCGACACGCCTCGCCGATCGGACCGTAGGACGAACCCCAGCCCAGCATCAGCAACTCGGCGTCTCCGGTCGGGTCGTCCACCTCCAGATCGGGCACCTTGATGCCGTCGATCTTCTCCTGCCGCAACCGCACCATCAGGTCGTGGTTCTTGGGTTCGTAGGAGATGTTGCCTGAGCCGTTGGCCTTCTCCAGGCCCCCGATGCGGTGCTCGAGACCGGGCGTACCCGGGATGGCGAACTGACGGGCCAGCGTCTCCGGATCGCGGGCGTACGGCGCGAACGGCTCGCCGGCCTTGGCGAACGCGGACTCGATCGGCGGGTAGCTGGCGATGTCGGGGATCCGCCACGGCTCGGAGCCGTTGGCGATCGCCCCGTCGGACAGGATGACCACCGGCGTGTGATAGGTCACCGCGATCCGGGCGGCCTCGACGGCGATGTCGAAGCAGTCCGACGGCGACCGCGGCGCCAGCACCGCGACCGGTGATTCGCCGTTGCGGCCGAACATCGTCTGCAGCAGGTCGGCCTGCTCGGTCTTGGTGGGCAGACCGGTCGACGGGCCGCCGCGCTGGACGTCGATGACGATCAGCGGCAGCTCGGTCATCACCGCCAGCCCCATGGCCTCGGACTTCAGCGACACCCCGGGGCCCGAGGTACTGGTCACGCCGAGCGCACCACCGTAGGAGGCGCCGATGGCCGCGCCGATCCCGGCGATCTCGTCCTCGGCCTGGAAGGTGAGGACGTTGAAGTTCTTGTGCTTGGACAGCTCGTGCAGGATGTCCGAGGCGGGGGTGATCGGGTAGGTGCCGAGGATCACCTGGAGATTTGCGAGATGACCGGCGGCGACGATGCCGTAGGCCAGCGCGGTGTTACCGGAGATCTGCCGGTACTCACCGGACTTCAGCTTGGCCGGCGCGACCTCGTAGGTGGTGGCGAACGCCTCGGTGGTCTCGCCATAGTTCCAGCCCGCCTTCAGCGCGAGGACGTTGGCCTCGGCGATTTCGGGCTTGCGGGCGAACTTCTCGCGGATGAAAGCCACGCTGTGGTCGAGTTCGCGGCCGTACATCCACGACAGCAGGCCCAGCGCGAACATGTTCTTGGCACGCTGGCCGTCCTTCTTGGTCGCGCCGATGGACTCGACCGCCCCGAGCGTCAACGTGGTCATCGGGACGGCGTGCACGACGTAGTCGGACAGTTCGTCGGTTTCCAGCGGGTTGGCTTCGTATCCGACCTTGGCCAGGTTGCGCTTGGTGAACTCGTCGGAGTTGGCGATGATCAGCCCGCCGTGCGGGAGGTCGCCGACATTGGCCTTCAGCGCCGCCGGGTTCATCGCGACCAGCACGTCCGGCCGGTCACCGGCGGTGAGAATGTCGTAGTCGGCGATCTGGATCTGGAACGACGAGACACCGGGCAGTGTGCCCTGAGGAGCGCGGATCTCGGCCGGATAGTTGGGCTGGGTGGCGAGGTCGTTGCCGAACAGTGCGGCTTCGGAGGTGAACCGGTCACCGGTCAGCTGCATACCGTCGCCGGAGTCACCCGCGAAGCGGATGACGACTTTTTCCAGTTTCTTTCGCGACGTGCCCGAACCGTTCACCTGCTCGGCCGGATTGGCCCCGTTACCACTCGGACCCATCCCCCTGCCTTCCGCTCTTCAGCTGCGTCGGACCGGGGTTCGCAGAGCACCAGAACACCAACGGTCCGACGTCACTTGGATTTTTATGTCACTAGCAGTACCGATTATTGCACTTCTCTTAGGGTGTCCTTTACCCAGCCCCTCGTCGACACGCCGACGATCTGACGCAGAGTCCCAGCTCACACGCGTAAACACCGCCGACATTTCAACAAAAGTGTGGTTTTGGTCACGCCAGGAGAATGCCATTCTTAAGAAAAGCAGCTACCGGTCGGTAGCGCGAGTCCGCCCGGTCGGCGGCCCTGCTCACCGGACGGTCAACCGGTTGCGCCGAGACGTGAGACGAAACGCCCCCGCCGTGCGGGGGGGGGGGGGGGGGGGGGGGGGGGTTGGGGGGGCGCGGGGGCGCA